>Ga0268386_10000026_pt1 | contig 70554 bp, 58 predicted proteins | sample RVTome_15_FD_200260 | JGI IMG/M metagenome (GOLD analysis project Ga0268386, IMG submission 200260) | Soil microbial communities from uranium-contaminated site in the Upper Colorado River Basin, Wyoming, United States - RVT150D86... ... | reverse complement strand
TCATGCCCACCATGCGGCCGCCATCGACCACCGGCAGGTGACGGATCCGCCGCTCGGTCATGATCTCCATGCAGTGCTGCACGGTTTCCTCGGGTGCGACCGTGATCGCGGGCGCGCTCATGATCTGCCACACGGGCGTCTCGGCCGAGGAGCGGCCGAGAAGAATGACTTTCCGGGCGTAATCGCGCTCGGAGATGATGCCCGCGAGCTCACCGCCACGCAGCACCGGCAGGGCGCCGACGTGCCGATCCGCCATGATCTGGATGGCTTCGAGCACGGGCTCCTCCGCCTCGATGCTCCAGACGTCGTGACCTTTGGCCGCCAGCAGTTGCCTCACGCGCACCATCGCCGTTTTCCCTGGAGCCTGTGGATTCTCCGGGTGCTGATTCTATGCCAGCGGCGCGACGGCGCCACTCAGCGAACCTCGGATTTCACGGCGCGACGCATCAGGGCGGCCACCGCTTCGCTGGGCGGCGCCCCTTCGTAGAGGACCGCGTAAAGCTGCTCGGTGATGGGCATCTCGACGCCGGCGCGGCGGGCGACCGCCCGCACGGCGCGGGCGGCCAGCACGCCCTCGACCACCTGCCCGATCGCCGCCTGTGCCTCCGCAAGCGTCCGGCCCGCGGCCAGCATCAACCCTAGACGGCGGTTTCTCGACTGATCGTCGGTACAGGTGAGCACCAGGTCGCCGAGCCCCGCCAGGCCCATGAACGTGTCCTTCTCCGCGCCGAGCGCAACTCCGAGCCGCATCATCTCGGCCAGTCCGCGCGTGATCAGTGCGACACGTGTATTGGCGCCAAATCCGAGCCCGTCGGAAATGCCGGCGCCGATGGCGAGCACGTTCTTGGTTGCGCCGCCCACCTCGACGCCGATCATGTCGGAAGAGGTGTAGGCGCGGAAATTCGGTCCCGAGAGACCCTGCGCAAGCGATAGCGCATACGCTTGGTCGCGCGAGGCGACGGTCATCGCGGTGGGTAATCCGGCGCCGACTTCCCGCGCGAAAGTCGGCCCCGACAGCACGGCGGTCGGCACGGCCTCGCCCAGGACCTCGGCCGCCACCTGGTGGGGCAGGCGGCCGGTGTCCACCTCGAAGCCCTTGGTGGCCCACGCGACTCGCATCCCGTCCCGAAGCATCGGCCTGAGATCGGCGAGGACACCGCGAAAGCCGTGACTCGGCACCGCGATCAGCAGGTCCTGGGCGCGATCAACGGCGCGCAGCAGATCAGGCTCGACCGCAAGTCCGTCCGGGAACACGGCATCGGGAAGGTATCGACGGTTTCGGCGTGTCGCGGCCATCTCCGCGAGTGCGGCACGGTCGCGGCCCCATAGCACGGTCGCATGCCCGGTCCGCGCGAGGTGCATCGCGAGGGCGGTGCCCCAGGAGCCGGCGCCGATGACAGCGATGGGCCGTCGGTTGCGTTCGGTGGCCTCGTTCTCCGCTGCCACGGGCGCCGCTCAGTTGACGGCCGAGCTCGCCTGCTGTTGCGCAGCCTGCTGCGCCGCTGCGCGGGCATGCAGCCCCTCGAAGGTCACCAGCGGGAGCAGAAACGGCTGAAAGCCGCCCCGGCTGACGAGGTCGGCGACCGTCGCGCGGGCATAGGCCATCAGGTAGTTAGGCGCCATGATGGAGAGGACCTGCGCCAGGTCGTTCGCCGCGAGGTTGCGGATCAGAAACGCGCCGGCCTGCTGCAGCTCGAGCAGCCATACGGTGCGGTCGCCGATCTTGGCCTCGAGGTTCACCTGCAGCACGATCTCGTGCATGTCTGGCGCGAGCGCCGTTGCCCGCGTCCCGAGGTTGAGGCTGACGCTCGGCGTGCCCTGCGTTCCCGGCACGAACGGACCGTTCGGCGCCTCGAACGAACAGTCCTTGATGTAGATCGCCTGCGGGTTCACCACGGGCGCATTCGGGTCGACAGTCGGCGGGGTCGCCGCCGGGGGAGTTTCCTGGGTCATCGTCCGTCCTTCGTTAGGTCCTTTGAGTGTGCGGCCTCATCAGGCGCGGCCGAGCAGTTGATCGAGCTCGCCCGTGCGCTCGAGCGCAGCAAGCTCGTCGTAGCCCCCGACATGGCGCCCGCCGATGAAGATCTGCGGCACCGAGCGGCGGCCGCCGGAGCGGCTCATCATGGTCTCGCGTTCGTCCGGCGTCTCGTCCAGCCGGATCTCCCGGAACTCGACCTCCTTTCGCCGCAGCATGCCCCGTGCCCGCTCGCAGAAACCGCACCAGGAGGTCGAGTACATGAGGACTTCGCCGACCGGGGTCGTCATCGCTCCGTCACCGGCCCTTGGCGTCGGTGCGGACCAGCGGCAGGTTCTCGGCCCGCCAGGCCTGGAGCCCGCCCCGCAGGCTGGCGACCTTGCTGAAACCCTGCTCGCGCAGCGCGCGGGCCGCGGCGTTGGCCGTCATGCCGGTGTCGCAGCAGGTCAGCACCGGCTTCTCGCGGTACTTCTTCAATGTCTCGGCGCTCTGTGCGAGTTCGGCGCTCGGCACGTTGCGCGCGTCGATCACGTGACCGGCGTCGTACTGGTCCCGGGACCGCACGTCGAGGACCAGTGCCCCCTGGTTCATCAGGCGCACCGCATCGATCGGCCCGACGGACTGCCCACCACCGCGGGCCCGCGACCACTCGTAGGCGAGCGCCGCCAGGGCCAGGAGCACGGTGGCTCCGACCAGCACGGGGTGATTCACGACGTATTCGAGAGCCTGCTGCATGAGGGCCTTGGAAAAAGGGGCGCGGATTATAGCAGCCCGGCCGAAACGCTAGACTTGCGCACCTTTCCCCCGGCGCGGCGCACGATTCGACGAATGCATCAGCGGCTCTCGAACCCAGGCCGGCCGCCGCCGGCCGCGCGAGCGGGCTTGTGCAGGCCTCTTTTGGCCCTGATCGCGGCCGGTCTGCTCGTGCTCGGTCTTCCGGCCGGGATCACGGAGGCGGCCGAGCCCACGCCCGCACAGAAGGAAGCGGAGCTCAAGCGTGTCCGGTCACGCATCGACCGGATCCAGAAGGAGGTCAATGCCGATATCGAGAAGCGCGACCGCCTCGGCGCCGAGCTCCGCGACGCGGAGCAGAGCGCGCAGGCGGCGCGCCGGCGGCTCGAGGAAGCGCGCGAGCAGCGCCTGAAGAGCGAATCACAGCTTGCGGAGCTTACGCGCGAGCAGGCGCGCCGCGAGGCCGAGCTCGCGACGGAGCGCGCGGCGCTGGCCGGGGAACTGCGCGCGGCCTACGTAAACGGGCGCGAGGAGCAACTCAAGCTGCTTTTGAACCAGGAGGACCCCGCCGGCTTCGGCCGCACGCTCGCCTGGTACGGCTATTTCGGCCGCGCGCGCGCCGGGCGCATCGACGGCATCCGCGACAAGCTCGAGCACCTGACGCTGGTGCGCGAGAAAATCGCCGCCGAGACCGAGCGCCTGCGCGCGCTCGAAGCCCGCCAGCAGCAGGAAGTCGACGCGCTGAACGCCGCGCAGAAGCGGCGCAACCGCGCCGTCGCCTCGATCGATTCGCAGATCAAGTCCCGGGGCGGGCAGATCTCACGCCTGCAGAACCAGGCGCGCGCGCTCGAGAAATTGATCGCCGAGCTGCGCAAGGCACTCCAAAACGTCCCGGTTGCAAAGCAGGCGCCTTTCGAGGGTTTGCGCGGCAAGCTGCCCTGGCCCGTGCAGTCGGGGAAGGTGCTGGCGAGGTTTGGTCAGCCGCGCGCCGGGGGGTCGCTCCGCTGGCAGGGCATGCTGGTCGGGACCGATCGCGGTGCGCGCGTTCGCGCGCCCTTTGCGGGGCGCGTCGTATACGCCGACTGGTTGCCCGGAATGGGACTGATGATCGTGCTCGATCACGGCAAGGGCTACATGAGCCTGTACGGGCACAACGAAGAGCTCTTCCGCAAGGTCGGCGAGCCGGTCGCCGCGGGTGACGTGATCGCCTCGGTAGGCGATTCGGGCGGACACAAGCAGCCGGCGCTCTACTTCGAGGTGCGCCGCGGTCGCGAGCCGGTCAACCCGGAGAACTGGCTGCAACGGCGCTGACACCGACGCGTCCATCCACGGGCGGCTGTTTCCTAGATTATGTAGAAACACGCCACATGTGCGCCTCGCTCGGCCGCGGGGCTCGGGGCAAAGTGCGGCTCGCGTCAAGGTCCGCCGGGACCGAGTCAGCCACGCTATGTCCAAATGACACGTCCAGCGCATTTCTAGGCCCGGGATGTCCGCCGCGGCAGTCAGCGAAGTCAACCCGCTTTCGGGCAGTACGACCCTCGAGCCGTACGGCCAGCTCATACGCATGCTGATGCCGCGCGCGCAGTCGATCGCGATCTACGATCGCATGGGCGTGCCTGCATGGATGAGCGACGGGCGCGACGTGCCCGAGCTGCGCCGGTTGCTGCAGGAAGCGCTGTCCGCCGAACTTCGGCCGGGCGAGCGCAGCACGGGGCGTATGCAGCCGATGGACGGCGAACACGCGGTTTACGTTTTCCTGCTGCGCGATGGCGCCGGCACGCTGGTCGGCGCCGCCGGCGTCGTCTGCCGCGAGGCCACCAAGGGGCGCGAGACGCGACCCTTCACGCTGGTGTACGGATTGCTGCGGCCAGTGCTCGACTGCCTGCAGCGCGAGCTCGGGTCGCAGCACGACATCGGCGCGCTGCAGCGGGATCTGGTGGTCCGCGACGGCGACCTCGAGCTGCTGCTCGGTGACACTCAGGACGAGGCGACGGGATCGGCGGAGGATTTCGCCCAGCTCGTGCAGAGCTGCGTCGGGCATTTGGGCTGCAGCGTCGGCGCGCTGGTGATCCCCGACCGCAACATCGCCGTGTGCCGCACCGGAGAGGGCACGCCGCCGCGGGCCGGCGCGGACGTGCTCACGCAGACGCATCGCCCGCTGCTCGCCTGGACTCAGCAACAGCGGAAATCGCTGGTCTCGAACGAACCGAGCCGGGCCGGAGCGCTCGCTCGCGTGCCTTACAAGGTGCTCTGCTGCCCGGTAATGCAGGGTGCCCAGCGCGTGCTCGGGATGCTGGCGCTCTTCAAGCCCCCGGGCGCGCCTGACTTCGACCTCCGCCAGGTACGGATCGTCGAGCTCCTCGCCCGCCGGGCGGCGCACATCCTGCTCAATGCCTACGATCCCGCCACGGGGCTCCTCACCCGACCCGCGTTCGAGAAGCGCGCCCAGGCCGCGATGCGCGCCGACGCGCCGGTCACCGAGAACTGCGTCATCTACGTCGACATCGACCGCCTGCACGTGCTCAACGAGAACCTCGGTTTGCACGTGGGCGACGAGGTGATCGTGCGCGTCGCCGAGGTGATCCGCCGCGCGCTTGCGCCGCGGATGCTCGCTTCGCGCATCTCCGGCGACCGCTTCGCCGTGCTGATGGTCGAGGCGCCGCTGGATCGCGGGCAGGAATTCGCGGAGATGATGTGCGACCAGCTCGGCGCGCTCGACTTCATCGCCGGTGACAAGGCGGTCGAGGTGTCCGCGAGCTTCGGTGTGGCGCGGGTGGGCGACGGCAAGCAACCGCTCGCGCACGCGCTTGCCGCTGCGGAGATCGCCTGCAAGGCCGCCAAGGACCGCGGCCGCAATCGTGTCGCGCTGTACGAGGACAGTGACCAGAGCATCGTGCGTCGGTATACGGACGTGACGCTGGTCGGCACGCTGCGACACGCGCTGGCTCAGGACTCCTTCAGGCTCGAGGCGCAGGCCATCGTGTCGCTCAATGACGCCGTTCCCGGCGCCAAGTACGAGCTGCTGCTGCGCATGACGGACGAGCAGCAGCGGACCATCACGCCCGAGAAGTTTCTCTCGGCGGCTGAACGTTACCAGCTCGCTCCCGCGGTCGACCGCTGGGTCGTGAGCCACGTGCTCAAGCTGCTCACCCCGGTGGCGCGGCCGCTCGCGGACAAGGGCGCAAAGTTCGCGGTCAACATCTCCGGGCAGTCGCTGGGCGACGAGAGTTTCTTCGCTTTCCTCGATACGCAGCTGCGTGAAGCGCGGATACCTCCACAGATTCTCGCCTTCGAGCTGACCGAGACCGCCGCCGTTGCCAATATCGTGCGCGCGGAGGCGCTGATCCGCCGTCTGCGTGATCTGGGCTTCGAGGTGGCGCTCGACGATTTCGGCCGCGGCTTGAGCTCGCTCGGCTACCTCAAGACGCTGCCCGTCACCTCGCTCAAGATCGACAGCAGCCTGGTCCGTGATATCGCCGGGGACAACCGCTCCCAGGCAATGTTGAGCGCGATTGTGCAGCTCGCCCGAGCCATCGGGCTCAAGACCGTGGCGGAGGGCGTGGAAACGGACGAAATCCGCCGGATCACCGCCCGGCTGGGCGTCGAATTCGCCCAGGGGTTCGGTATCGGCCGCCCAGAAGCACTGGAATACGTGATCGAAAAGCTCGTCGCGGCTAAACTCTAGCCTCGACTTCGGGTTGTCCGGCTCGTGAAGAAGACCACGCAGACACTGCTGGCCGTGATGGCCGGGGTCCTGATCGGCTCCGGCGTCTCGTTCGTGCGCGAGGGCCTGGCGAGCCGCGGGGCCGCACCACAGGCGGCCGGCCACGTGGTCTCACCGCATGACCTGCTCGAGGAGGTCAAGGAGCGGGTGAGCAGCGAGTACGTCGAGCTGCTGCCCGACGGGCGCCTGGAGCAGGCGGCGGTCGAGGGCGTGATCGCGAGCCTCGACCCCCATTCGGCATTCCTCGACGCGGCCGCGTACGACGAGATGCGGGTCAACACCGCGGGCAGCTACACCGGGATCGGCATCGAGGTGACCGCGGTCAACGACCGGGTCACGGTCGTAGCGCCGATCGAAGGCTCGCCCGCCGAGAGCGCCGGGGTTCTGACGGGCGACGTGCTGCTATCGGTGGATGGCATCGAGGTCCGGGCCACGCGTCTCAACGAGGCGATCGAGCGTCTGCGCGGGTTTCCCGGTTCGCGTGTCCGCCTGGCCGTGAGTCGCGAGGGAGAAGCCGAGCCCCTGACCTTCGACCTGGAGCGTTCCGAGGTCCACGTGCGGACGGTGCGCGCCGAGCCCCTGCCCGGTGGCTACGGCTACGCCCGGATCACCCAGTTCAGCGACTCGACGCCGGTGGACCTGGCCGATGCGCTCACGCATCTCGGCACCGGCCGGCACGCGCGGCTGCGCGGACTGGTGCTCGACTTGCGCGGCAACCCGGGTGGCGTGCTCGAGGCTGCCGCGAGCGTCGCCGACGAGTTTCTCGAGACCGGGATAATCGTACGGGGCGAGGGCCGGACACCCGAGTCGCGGTTCGAAATCGACGCAACCGCCGGCGACGTGCTGCGCGGCGCCCCGCTGGTCGTGCTGATCGACGGCGGTTCCGCGTCCGGTGCGGAGATCGTCGCCGGGGCGCTTCGCGATCACGACCGCGCGACGCTGATGGGCCAGCGCACCTTCGGCAAGGGATCGGTGCAGACCGTGATCCCCCTGCGTCACGGGCAGGCGCTCAAGCTCACCACCTCGCGGTACTACACGCCCTCGGGTTCGTCGATCCATGAGCGCGGCCTCGAACCCGACTACGTCATCGCAGGCGCACCGCCCGCGACCCGCGGCGTCGGCCGCCCGGCCGCCGCGGACCCGGCAGTGCAGGCGGCACTGCAGTACCTGCGCGATCGCGGGCTCGGTCCGCAGATCGCGCGGATGGAAACGCACTGACCGCGCAGCCGACGCCGATGGCCAGGGTGCTGGTTCCGCTCGCGGAAGGCTTCGAGGAGATCGAAGCAGTCACGGTAATCGACCTGCTGCGGCGCGCCGGCATCGACGTCTGTATCGCGCGAGCCGGTCCTGACTCCGATTCATCGCGGCCGGGCCCTTCGCGATCGTTGCCCGGCGCGGAGCTGGTCGTGGGATCACACGGTATCGCCGTGCAGGCCGATGCGCGAATCGCGGAGGTCGACGAGGCGGACTTCGAGATGATCGTGCTGCCCGGCGGGATGCCGGGTGCGGCGCATCTGAAAAACGACGCCCGGCTCGTCGAGATGCTGCGGCGGGCGAGCGCTCGCGGCGGCTACGTGGCCGCGATCTGCGCGGCGCCCAGCGTCCTTGCGCACGCCGGGATTCTCGACGGGCGCGCCGCGACGAGCTTTCCCGGCTTTCTCGACGCGCAATCGACACCCGGACTGCAGTTGAGCATGGCCCCCGTGGTGATCGACGGGCGAATCATCACCTCGCGCGGCCCCGGTACCGCGATCGACTTCGCGCTGACGCTGATCGAGATGCTTGTCGGCGGGCGCGTGCGTGGCGAGATCGAATCCCGCCTGCAGCGACCGCAGCCGGCCGCGCTGCCCGCCTAACCCGAGGGAGTAGTCTCGAGCATCGCTCGCAGCGCGCCAATGAGCGCGCCGGCGAGGAGTACCAGGATCGGCGCGACGCTCAAGCCGAATCCGAGACTGCGCCGCGAGGGATCGGCGACATAGGCACGGGTGTAGACGATGCGGCCCACGACGTACACCAAACCGATCCATGCCGCCCAGTTCGGATTGACGTAAATCGCGAACAGCGAGATCGCGGGTATGAAGACGATCAGCAGCTCCAGCGTGTTCTGCTGCACGCGAAACCAGCGCTCGAAGACGTCGTGCCCGGTCGTGGCGGGCGCCTTGATGCCGTAGCGACCTCGCGCACGCGCGACGAGCCACGCGATGACGAGGAACTGGATGACGGCAATGACGATGACTACGGCGACTGGGGCCATGGTGGGCTCCGGGCGGTGTTTGAGCGACCGACAGATTCCTTTACCATCCCGGCAAAAGCAATCGGGGAGCGAACCATGGTCGGATTCCTGCTGCGCGCCGCGATCTCGGCGCTCGGGCTCTGGGTGGCGAGCCTCGTGCTGCCGGGTATCTCGTTCGAATCTCCTGGCAAGCTCGCGATCGCGGCGCTGCTGCTCGGGATCGTCAACGCCGTTGTGCGGCCGCTCGCGTTCATCCTCACGCTGCCGCTCACCCTGGTGACGCTCGGCCTGTTCCTGTTCGTGCTCAATGCCGCCATGGTCGGCCTGGTCGCGCGCCTGGTGCCAGGCTTCACGATCTCCGGGTTCTGGACGGCGATGGGCGCCGCGGTGATCGTGTGGCTGGTGTCCTGGCTGGGCTCCAGCCTGATCGGCTCGAAAGGCCGCTTCGAGCGGATCGGCAAGTGAAGCCTTGGTCTTTCAAGGAGTCCCGAACCGGTAGGTGAGCGAAGCCCTGGGGTAGCGCTAGCGTCGACTTGCAGGTCGTGTTCGCACTGGCGCTGGCCCTGCTGTTCACCGTCCCGACGGGAAGGTCACCAGTGCGACGCCAGCGAGGATCACGAGCACGCCCACGAGCTGCCCGCCCGTCAACGCCTCGCCGAGCACCGCCCAGCCAAGCACGGTCGCGATCGCGGGATTGACGTAGGCGAACGTCCCGACGCGATCGGCGGGTGTGCGCTTGAGCAGCCAGGTGTACGACGTGTAAGCCAGCGCCGAGCCGAAGAGCGCCAGGTAAAGCATCGCCGCGACGCCCGCACCGCTCCAGCGCCATTGCGACGGTTCGCCCGTGAGCACGCCCACGATTGCGAGACACACCGCGCCCAGCAGCATGATGGTCGCGTTGAAGGCCATGGGACCGACCGCGAGCTGCACGTCGCGGTAGACGATCGAGGCGATTGCGAAATTCATGCTGCTGAAGAGCAGCAGCGCCCGCCAGCCTAGATGCCCGGGTGCCGCGCCAGCCTGCGGCCACACCAGCAGTACCACGCCCGCGAGCCCGAGCGAGAGTCCCAGGATCGAGCCACCGCTCAGTGTGTGACCGCGCGGCCCGATCGCGCCAAGGCCCGCAAGCCAGAGCGCCGAGCCCGCCGCGAGCAAGGCGGCCTCGTTCGAGGGCACATGGCGAACCGCGATGGTACTGAGCCCGTTGCTCAGTGGAACCATCAGGATGGAGAACAGGCCCGCGTGCAGCCACTCGCGCCGCGTGCGCGGAAAGGGCTCGCGAAGCACCAGCGCCACGCTCGTGAGCAGCGCACCGGCGATGGTGAACCGGCCTGCCGCAAAGAGCAGCGGCGGCATCTCCAGCACGCCGATCCTGGTGGCGAGAAACGTCGACCCCCAGACGAGATAGATGACCGCGAAGGCCGCGATGATCTTCGTGCCCTGGCTCCAGGGCTGGCGGGGGTCGGGCACGGCGAATCGCGTCGTGGCTGATCTCGAGTGCAGCATACCTGCCTCGACCGCGGGATGCGCCCGCTGGCGGTCCCCAACACCGGGATTTCGCCTGTCTGCTGCGACCGGTGTAGCATCACGTTCGCGATCCAAAACGAACGGCTGCATGAGCAGCGCGGTCCCGCCCCGCTTCGTTCTTCTCCGCTGAGGTCACACAGATGTCACTTCCAGCCATGGACCTGATCGTGCGCCCCACACGGCGCGCTTCTCATCTGCCCCTGCTCGTCGTGCTCGCCGCGTGCACGCCCATGGTCAGTGGCTGCCAGCGCAAGGAGCCCGCAGGCGAGCCCGCCGCCACGGCCACGCCGGCTGAATCGGCCAGCGTCGCTGGGGCCGTGGCCAACCCGCTGCGCAACGCCTACTTCGGCGAGCTGCATCTGCACACGAGCTGGTCCTTCGACGCCTTCTCCTTCCAGAACACGGTGACCGATCCGGACGCCGCCTACCGCTACGCCAAGGGCGAGTCCGTGCGGCACATGAACGGCCAGCAGGTGCAGCGCCGCACGCCGCTCGACTTCGCGGCCGTGACCGACCATGCCGAGTACATGGGTGTGGCGCAGCTCTTCAATGACGCCAATCACCCGCTGTATCAGAAACCGGTGGCGGCGAAGTTCCGCAGCAAGGACCCGGCGGAGGGGAAGGAAGCCTATCTCGAGCTCGGCGGCGCGATCGCCGGGCTGAGCAAGCCGGACCCCGACCTGATCGACCCGAAGATCGTCGGACCCGTCTGGCAGAAGGTGCAGCAGTTCGCGGAGCAGCACAACGCGCCCGGCCGCTTCACGACCTTCATCGCCTTCGAGTGGACCTCGACTCCGAACAGCAACAACCTGCACCGCAACGTGATCTTCGGCGGCACGGCCGTGCCCGAGCTTCCCTTCGATTCAATGCAATCGGAGCGGCCGGAGGATCTCTGGACCTACGTCGACACGGCGCGCGGCAAGGGCAGCGAGGTGCTCGTCATTCCGCACAACGCCAACATCAGCAACGGGCTGATGTTCCAGACCAAGGATTCCGACGGCAAGCCGTTCACGGCCGCCTACGCGCAGCGGCGCCAGGAGATGGAGACGCTGCACGAGATGATCCAGCTCAAGGGTGCGTCGGAGACCGCGCCGTCGCTGGCGCCGAACGACGAATTCGCAGGCTTCGAGCACTACATGTTTCAGCTCGGCACCGGCAAGAAACTGCCGGACCGACCAACATCATTCATCCGGGAAGGCTACAAGAGCGGGCTCGCGCTCGGGCAGACACTGGGGGTCAACCCGTTCAAGTTCGGGCTCGTCGGCGGCTCCGATTCGCACGACGGCACCGCGGCGCCCGAGGAAGGCAACTTCAACGGCGGTCACGGCAATTTCGACAGTTCACCGGAGAAGCGCCTGGTCGAGAAGGACCCGCTCGCGGACAAGACCAAGTGGTCGGCCGCGGGGCTCACCGGCGTGTGGGCCGAGGAGAATACGCGCGAGTCCATTATCGCCGCGCTGAAGCGCAAGGAGACATACGCGACCAGCGGCACCTTCATCCGCCCGCGCTTCTTTGCCGGGTGGGGCTATCCCGCCGACCTCGTGCAATCGCAGGAGTGGCTGCGGGCCGCTTACGACCAGGGTGTGCCGATGGGCGGCAACCTGCCGGCCCGGCCCGCGGACGCGCCCGCGCCGACGTTCGTCGTATCGGCGACCAAGGACCCGAAGTCGGGCAACCTCGACCGGATCCAGATCGTGAAGGGATGGGTGGACCCCAAAGGCGGCACACACGAGAAGATCTACGACGTCGCGTTGTCCGATGGCCGTACGGTGGATGCGGCGAGCGGCAAGGCGCCCGCAGTCGGCGACACGGTTGACGTCAAGACCGCGACCTACACCAACGACATCGGCGATGCCGAACTGTCGGCCGTGTGGTCGGACCCGGACTTCGATGCCGCGGTGCCGGCGTTCTATTACGCACGGGTGCTCGAGATTCCGACGCCGCGCTGGACGACCTACGACGCCGTCAAGCTCAAGATTGCAGCGCCGGAGCCGGCCACGCTGCAGGAGCGGGCCTGGACGTCGCCGATCTGGTACACGCCCTGACGCCGCAGCAGCAGATCAGCCGGACTTGAGCGGCGCAGCGCCGGGCAGGGTCCGCCGTGACCCGGTGACATAGAGCCAGGCCGCAAGCGCAGCGACGATCGCAAGGCCGAGCCATTCGCCGAACTGCAGGTTCGAGGGCAGCGCGAGCACATCGCCACGGCCCGAGCTCACGATCGGGATCGCGATGAAGATGCCCATCAGCGCTTCGCCGGTGATGAGTCCTGCCGCGAACAGCATGCCGTTGCGCTTCGCCCGCTCGCCGTCATCCGTTGTGCCGGATACCGCGAGCCTGCGCTCGACCAGGTGCGCGATCAGACCGCCCACGAAGATCGGTACCGAAAGCTCGAGCGGCAGGTAGATGCCGACGGCGACCGCGAGCACCGGCGCTCGGAACTCGGCACCCCGTCGCTTCAGCCACAGGTCCCAGGCGATGATCGCTGCGCCGATAATCGCGCCGATCGCGACCATGTCCCAGGGCAGCGCGCCGCCGAACATGCCTTTCGCGACCGAGGCCATCAGCGTCGCCTGGGGCGCGAGCAGCGGGTCCGGGTGCGTTGGCGTCGGCACGCCGATCCCGTAGGCCCTGAGCAGCAGGTTGAGCACCGGCGCCATGACGAGCGCGCTCGAGGCGGCGCCGATCGCGAGCATCACCTGCTGCTTCCAGGGTGTGGCGCCCACGATGTAACCGCATTTCAGGTCCTGCAGGTTGTCGCCGCCGATGCAGGCTGCGCAGCAGACCACCGCACCGATCATGATCGCGGCCACCGGGCCGAGAGCCGCGGTCGGGCCCATCAGCAGGATCAGCACGAGCGCCGCGAACAGGATCGTGCAGATAGTGATGCCGGAGACGGGGTTGTTGGACGACCCGACCAGCCCGGCCATGTAGGCGGACACCGAGCAGAAGAGAAATCCGGCAACGATCATGATGATCGTCATGGGCAGGCTCACGCCCAGGCTGCCGACGATGTTCTGGTACAGGACGAACAACGGCAGGGTGAACAGCAGGATCCCGATCAGGATCGCCTTCATCGGCAGGTCCTGCTCGGTGTGCGCGATGACGTTTGCGGCGCTCGCGCGCGCCGCGGCGAGCCCGCTCTTTACGCCCGAGAGCAAGGAGCTCCTGATCGAGATCAGCGCCCACACGCCGCCCACCAGCATCGCGCCGACGCCCAGGTAGCGGATCTGCGCCGACCAGATCGCGCCGGCTGCGTCCTCGGCGCTCGCTCCGGCAAGCGCCGTCGCCAGCGCGGTGTTGCCCTCGAGAAAATACGCGCTGTAGATCGGGATCGCGATGTTCCAGGAGATGATCCCGCCGAGCACGACGAGGATGCCGATGTTGAGCCCGACGATGTAACCGACCGCCAGCAGCGCCGGCGAAAGGTTGGTGCCGAAGTACGCGATCCCCTTGCCGGCCCAGCCCGCCGCGGCGGCGGTGTCCGGGATCAGCCGCAGGCCGCTGCCCGCCGCGAGCTTGGCGAGACCGCCGCCGACCGCCGACAACGCCAGGATCTTTACGCCGGCGCCGGGATTCTCGCCCGTCTTGAGCACCTCGGCCGCGGCCTTGCCCTCAGGGAACGCAAGCTGCTGCTCGACGATCAGCGCGCGGCGGAGCGGCACCGAAAAGAACACACCGAGGATTCCGCCCAGACCCGCGATCGCGAGCACCCAGAGGTAGTCGAAGTCGGCCCAGTGGCCGAGGATCACGAGCGCCGGCACCGTAAAAATCACACCGGAGGCGATCGACGAGCCGGCGGACGCGCCGGTCTGCACGATGTTGTTTTCCAGGATCCCGCCGCCGCCGAGCAGCCTGAGCACCGCCATCGAGACGACGGCCGCCGGGATCGCCGAGGCGATCGTGAGACCGGCGAAGAGCCCGAGGTACGTGTTCGCCGCCGCCAGGATCATCGCGAGGATGATGGCCAGAATCACGGCGCGGGTGGTCAGCTGCGGTGCCGGCGTGTTTGTCATGGTGTTCTTCCGGACACGAGTGCGGCATTGGAGATCAGTTTTGACCGACCCGCAAGGGGTGGCGCCGCGCTTCACTCCCCCGGTCGCGCCAACTCCACGGTGCTCCAGAGTTGCGCGGCATTGGACTCCGTCTCGTCACCCTGCCGCTGGCCGAAAGGCTCAAGCTGATAGCGGCCGTCGACCTGAGACCACGACCAGAGTTCCGAGCCGCGCTGCGAGTCGGCCGCGGCGATCGCGGTGCGCAGACGTGAACGCGCCCGATTCAGGGCAGCGCGCGCGGAAGCCGTGAGATCGTTGCGGCCGAGCTGGCGCTCGACGCCAGCGGCCAGCAACGCCTGTTGCCACGACCAGATCACGGTCCCGTGATAGCGGCCGCGGTCGAAGGGCGACTCGAGCTCGTCCGGTGCGTACGCGGGATTCGCGACGAGCAGTCCGACATCGGTCAGGAGGCCGGCCGGAAACGGCCGCGTCAGCGTGTCGGCAACGCGCTCCACTTCGGCGGGCGCGGCGTTCAGGAGCAACATCGCGAATCCTTCGTCAGAATTCAGGATCGGCACCGGCCGGCCCTGGGCGTCGAGCGAGACAGCGCGGAAGTGAACCGTCTCCGCACCCAACGCCGCCAGCGCGGGCGAAGGATCTATGCCGATTCGCAGCGCATACGCCTCGGCATCGACGCGCGCAGTCTCCGGGGGAACCTCGACATCGAAAAACGGTGGTGCCTCGCGCAGCCAGACTTGCGCTAACGCTCCGGCGCTCGACAGCCCCTGGTCAGCGTCGGGATCGAGATAGGGCTGCAACAGGCCGCTCGCTTGAAGTCGGGCGATCGCCTGCAGGGCGGCGGGCGCGAGCACGCCGTTGACGTCGTACGGGTAGCGGCCGCCGCCAAGTCCGTCATCGCTGTCGCGCCAATTGCCGGCACGTTCACCCGGCTTCAACGCAATGAGCCGCCGCCAATCCGGGTCATTTGCAAACGGCGTCGCTGTCGTGAGGGCAAAGCGGAGATTGCTCATGAGCGCCGAGCCGTACATCTCGCCCGAAGCGGTGCGATGGGCAAGGAACGTCGCCGCGCGTGCACGACCGGCCGGAGTGTCCAGCAGATAGTGGGCGGCGACGAGAGCAAGCATGAAGTCGTCATCGATCATCCGATAGTCGTAGAACGGTGCGTCGCTCAGCGGCGCGCCGGTGCGCATGCGTCGCAATACCGCGTATTCGCCTGAGTCTTCCTCATGCGCGACCTCTCCTCCGGCATTCAGCCGCTCCAGAACCGCGCCGAGGCCCGCCTCGAAAGCGCCCGGTTGCAACACAGGCGCCAGCAGTCGAAGCGACATCAAGGTGTCGCGGCCGAAGTAGGTATTGAACCGCCAGGACCCGGCGAGCAGATTCTCCTCGTAGCTCAGGAACGTAAGCACCCGTCGCAGACGCGGGTCAGGCGCCGCGGCCGCCGTCAGCAGCTCGTCCTCGGCGAGGGGAGTGAGAGGCGCTTCGCCCGTGAGCGCGGTCATGCGCAGGCGTAACTCGTTGCCCGCACCGGGGGAAAGCTCGATCGGTCGCGCCTCGCCACCAGCAATCGTGCCGGCCAGCACGTCGATCGATAGAAAATAGCCAGGAGCGCCGTCGAGACGACGGCGTTGCCAGACGATGCGGCGGTCCGACACCTGTGGCGTGACCAGGACCTCCGGCGGCGCCTTGCCGGTGTCCTGGTAGTCACGGATCACACGGATGCTGCTCAGGATTGCCTGGGTGACCGTGATGGGCCCGCCAGTTGCGACGAGCTGTGCCGTCACGCCGTGCAGCCCGCGCCCGTCCGGCAGGTCGCGGCGCGCCGCGACGAGCGTCACGTCAGGCCGCCAGGAAAGCGTGGCAGAAGGCGCGTCGAACCAGAGAGCCGTGCCGCTGTTGCCGGCAGGGAAGGCGATCACCAGCCGCGGTGCGGAACCTGACGTGAGCACGACGTGCGCCGCCACGGGGCCATCGCGGTAGAACTCATTGAGCACCGGCCCTTCGGACGCAGAAAAGCGCAGCGCCGCAGGCGGTGCGACCGGTGACGCGCACGCCGCCGCGAAAAAGGCGAGGACGAGGCTCGTTGCAATCCTCAAGCCGTGGTCTCCGCCGCCGCCGTCGTAGGCGACAACGGCGCAACAGAGTGCCGAATGACGAGCTCGTAATCGAATCGCTGTGTGATCGGTCCCTCCGGAACGAAACCGGATCGCTGCCGTATCGAGCGGATCAGGCATTCGACCGCGCCCTGTGCCATGGCGCGGATCGGCTGGCGAATCGTGGTGAGGCTCGGATAGACGTAGCGCGCGATCGGAGTGTCGTCGTAGCCGGCAACGGACAACTGCGCAGGTACCTCGAGTCCCATTTCATGCGCGGCATGCAGCACGCCGGCCGCCATGTCGTCATTGCTGGCAAAGATCGCGGTGGGTGGCTCAGGCAAATGGAGCAGCCGCCGGCCGCATTCGACTCCCGATTGGAAGGAGAACAGTCCGTTCGCGATGAGGCGCTCATCTATCTCGATCCCGTGCTCGCGGTGTGCGTCCTGATAGCCCAGCAGCCGGCGCGATGCCGCGCCGTGCAGAGGGTGCCCCTTGATGAAGCCGATGCGGCGGTGACCGCGGCTGAGCAGGTATTCGGTGAGATCGCGGCTCGCGCGCCGGTCATCCACGGACACGAAGGGCTTCCCGCGATTCTCGTCATAGGGAGCAATCGAGACGTAGTCGACGTGATCGGCGTCCAGAGTGCGCAGCAGCGCCACCTGGTCGCACAGGGGTGGCGTGAGCACGAGCCCGCTCGCGCGCCGTTGTGTGACCATCTCGTGCACTCGATCGATGAGACGCGGACTGCTCACATCGCATGGTCGTAGCAGCACGCCGTATCGAGCCTCTTCGCAGGCTGACAACACGCCCTCGAGAATGCTCACGATGTAGTTGTCGCTCGGATTGTCATACAGCACCGCGATGAGATACGCGCGCGGGCTGGCAAGATTCCGCGCCGAGAAATTCGGCCGATAGTTCAGCTCGTGGATCGCCTGCAGGACGCGCTTTGCCGTCGCCTCGCGGACGTTCGGCTCACGGTTGACGACGCGCGATACCGTCTTGATCGATACGCCCGCCCGCGCGGCAACGTCATCGATGGTGTGGGCCCGCGCCTTTGGTTTCTGAGCGTGGGCGGCCGCATGCCGGTGTGGCGCCTTGTGCGGGGGTGGTCGGTTCGATCGGTTTGCCACGAACTGCTCCGGGCGGTGGCGGCAACTGACATTGATGCGAATGATAGCGCTGTCTTTCATATGGTCGCGCCCACACGCACCCTCTGGAGTTGGTGTAAGCGCGTCACTGGTCGTCAGCGATCGTGAGATCTTGCATTGCGCGCGCCAGTGTGTCTGTTGTAAAGAAACTACTAAACGCCGGGAACGCGTTGACACCGGATACTCGAAGTGATACAGGAGACAGCGCTGTCATATCTGACTCGCTCTTTGCGGACGAGACATCAACGGCCGAGTGGCGCGGCACGGCGCCGTCGAAGGAGGGGATCATGAAACTGCGTCCTGTACGAGAGGCCTGCTGGCGTGCGATCAAGTACGGCAGTCAAGGCGCGCTCGGTGTCGCCGCGTTGTCATCAGCGCCGGCGTGGGCCCAGGAGGCCGCCACGCCGCAGGAGGAGCCTCTCGAGGAGATCGTGGTGACCGGTACGCCCGGCGGCCACGGGACGGACCGGCAGGAGGCGAGCTTCGCGGTAACGACCATCGACGCGGAGGACATCAGCCAGATTTCGCCGCAGAGCACCGCCGATCTCTTCAAGTCGATCCCGGGCGTGTGGGCCGAAAGCTCAGGAGGCATAGCCGGCGCGAACATCGATGTCCGCGGGCTGCCCGGCGGCGGCGACGCACCCTTCGTGACGCTCGCCATCAACGGCTCGCCGCTGTACGGCACCGAGATGCTGTCTTTCTTCGAGCAAAGCTCGATCTTCCGCATCGACGAAACGGTTGCGCGCGTCGAGGGTCTGCGCGGGGGCCCCAATGCGGTCTTCGGCAAGGGCGAGCCGGGATTGACTGTCAACTTCAATCTCTGGGAAGGCAGCGACGAGACCGAGGGACGCGTCAAGTACTCGACGTCGGACTACGAGCTGCAGCGGCTGGACGCCCGCTTGAGTGGCGCACTCGCCGACGACTTCTACTACATGATCGGCGGGTACATCACCTCCTCGCCCGGCATCCGCGACACCCAGTTCAGTGCCGAGGAGGGCAAGCAGTTCACGATCAATCTCACCCGCGATTTCGACGGCGGCAGGGTCAACCTCTTCGCCCGCGTGACCGACGATCACGGCCAATGGGTGTTGCCGATGGCGCTCAATTCCGGCCTCGATCTCGGCAACTTCGCGCAGCTCGGCAACGCGGCGCGCTTTCGCGAGATCCAGACGAATGCGGTCGGCGACACGCAGATCTTCGACTTTGCCAGAGGGCGCGGCTGGGACGGCATGGTCAGCGGCGGCAGCGCCGAATTCGAAGTCGGCGACGGCTACACCATCCGCGACCAGTTCACTTACATGGAGGGCGACGCCGACACGTACGGGTTCGTGCCGAATGGCGGAGCAGTGACGGCCGGCGCCGTGAGCGCGGTGACCGGTGCGCCGGTCACAACGGTGAGCGGCACGACGCTCGGGCCGGACGAGTTCGTCCAGACCTACGAGCACTGGGTCGTGCAGAAGGACCTCGAGGCCTTCATCAACGACATCAGCATCAACAAGGTGTTCCTCGACGGCCACGACGTCACGTTTGGCTACTATCGGGCGAGCTGGTCGTCGGATGATTTCTGGCTGCTTGACAACGAGCTCCCCGTGCACAACGTGGCGAACGGCGAGCCTCTCGACCCGTCGATCACGCCCGCCGACATCGCGGCGGCCGGCGGCGGTGGCGGCGGAGGCATGTTCGGCCTGCAGGACGCGGGCGACGCGCGCGCAGATGCGTTCTACCTCGCGGACTCGTGGCAGATCACCGACCAGTTTCGGCTCGATCTCGGCGTGCGGTACGAGGAGCTGACCCTCGACTTCGTGAACGACTCTGGGCCGGGGTTCGCGGACGGTACGATCGACCTGACGACACATCTCGAGGGCGACGAGTGGGCCTATACCGGCGCCGTCAATTTCGATTTGACCGACGATCTCGGCTTTTTCGTGCGGTATTCCGAGGGCTTCCTGTGGCCGCACTTCGACGACATCCGCGACGGCCGCAACACGGTCGACGAGGTTAAGCAGCTCGAGGGCGGCGTCAAGTACGCCGGCGAGTTGCTGAGCCTCTATGCCACGGCGTTCTACAACGAGAACGACGCGTTCGCCTCGACCGTGGGTGGGGAACTGCCGCCTACGGCCTTCGAGACCGAGGCGTACGGTGTCGAGCTCGATGGTACTTTGCGCCTCGGCCAGTTGCTCGTGTCCCTGATCGCCACGCTGCAAAGCACGGAGATCACCGACTCGACTACGCCGTCCGATGTCGGCAACGAGGTGCTGCGACAGCCTGACTGGCAGGCGCGAATCTCGCCGTCATATACGTGGGAGACCGGCAACTTCGACGCAACCTTCTATGTCGGCGCAACGTTGGTTGGCGACCGTTTCGGCGACAACGCCAACACAAACAAACTGGACGGCTACGAGAAGTTCGATCTCGGCGTCCTCGTCGACACTGGAGGCGGTCTTTTCTTCCAGGTGCATGGGGACAACGTCAACGATTCGGACGGTCTGACGGAAAGCGATCCGCGGACTATCGCGGCACCCAATGGCCGGCCCATCTTCGGGCGGTCGGTGATGTTCAGCGTCGGCTACGACTTCTGAGCATCGTGTCGCGGCGTCAGCTCGCGCGGCCGCCGGGGCGGGGCTCCCGGCGGCCGCGCGGTCTCCTCGGGCGACGAATGCAGTGTTCGGATCGGCACTCGAGCGCACGCCGCCACGCCTGTGCGATCGGGACGGGGTGAGCATGAGATCCGTGACGATGCCGATCGTCGTCCGGAGGAGATGCGTTGCGGGCGTCGCCTCCGGCCTGCTGCTCTTTCTGTATGCGGCGGTCGCCCCCGCCCGTGAGGACGCGCCGCGCACGCCGGCAGAGCTGTATCCGGGGCTCTTCGAGCGGGTGCAGCTCGAAGAAGTGTACGAGGACGGCAAGACCTTCGTCGACGCGCTGCCACGCTCGCCGCGCGAGTCGATCCTGGACGAATACGAGCGCAGCCACGACGAGCCGGGGTTCGATCTCACCGTGTTCGTAACGACGCACTTCCAAACGCCGGACAGCGCGAGCGAATATCGGTCCCGCCCCGACGTGAATATCGAAACCCACATCGACGAGCTGTGGAGAGTGCTCGAGCGGCACCCGGATGAGGTGCAGCCCGGCTCCTCGCTACTGCCGCTGCCTTATCGCTACATCGTGCCGGGCGGGCGCTTCCGCGAGATCTACTACTGGGATTCCTATTTCACGATGCTCGGTCTCGAGCAGAGCGGCCGGCACGACGTCGCCGTCGACATGGTGAGGAACTTCGCTTACCTGATCGATCGCTATGGCCACGTACCGAACGGCAATCGCACCTACTATCTGAGCCGCTCGCAGCCGCCCTTCTTCGCAGCCATGGTGAACCTGATCGCGGTGCGTGAAGGCGAGGCCGTGTCTGGGCGATTCCTGCCGCAGCTGCAGCGCGAATATGACTTCTGGATGGACGGCGCGACGACGCTCGCACGCGGCCAGGCGCACCGGCGCGTGGTGCGCCTGCACGACGGGACGCTTCTCAATCGTTATTGGGACGACCGGCAGACGCCACGTGAGGAGTCCTACCGTGAGGACGTCGAGACTGCGACCGCCTCACACCGCCCGCCAGCGGAGGTGTATCGCAACCTGCGGGCAGCCGCCGAGAGCGGCTGGGACTTCAGTTCGCGCTGGCTCGCCGACGGACGCACGCTCGCCACGATCCGGACGGTCGAGCTCGTGCCGGCCGACCTGAACAGCCTGCTCTACTGTCTGGAGCTCACCCTCGCGCGCGCGTATCGCGAGACCGGTCAGCCAGAGCGCGCCGCGCAGGTCGGCGCGCGCGCCTGGGCACGCCGCGAGGCCATGCACCGCTACCTGTGGGATCCGAGGGAGGGGGTGTTCGGCGACTATGCCTGGCGCGAGCGCCGCCTCACCGGCCGGTTGAGCGCGGCGACGCTCTATCCGCTCTTCTTCGGCGTCGCGACTGCCGAACAGGCAGAAGCGGTCGCCGCCGCCGTCCGTGCCAGGCTGTTGCAGCCGGACGGACTGGCGACGACGACGATGCGCACCGGCGAGCAATGGGACGCACCCAATGGTTGGGCGCCGCTGCAGTGGATCGCGATCGAAGGGCTCAACTATTACGGTCACGCGGCGCTGGCGCGCGAGATCGCGCAGCGCTGGATACGCGAGAATGTCGCCTTCTACCGCACGACCGGCCGGCTCGTGGAAAAATACGACGTGAGCGGCGACGCGGCCGCGCGCGGCGGGGAGTACCCGCTGCAGGACGGCTTCGGGTGGACCAACGGTGTATTGCGCCGACTCCTCATCCGCTATCCGGCCGAAGAGGCGAGCGGGACCGACTATGGGTCGACGCCGACGTCTGCACATCTGCGCGTCCGAAACAGGAGCAATGCCGTGACGACGCTCGATTGGGCGGTCATGAATTACGGCATGCTCTCGCACGTTGAGATCGATTGAGACTTGATGCTGCAGCGCGTCGATGTCTGGATATAGAGGGGAACTCGCAGGATGAGCACGAAGGTTCTTCTGGTCGTGGCATCGCTCGCGCTGAGCGTCCTGATTGGCCTGTCGCTCGCTCGCGGGAACCGCGCTACGCAGCCGGCGGCCGATAAGCAGCTCCTCATTGGCCTGTCGCTCGACACACTCAAGGAGGCTCGCTGGCAGGCCGATCGTGACATGTTCGTGCAACGGGCCACGGAGCTCGGCGCGCGCGTCCTTGATCTCTCGGCGAACGGTGACGACACGGTTCAGATCAGCGACGTCGAGAAGCTGATCACCAACGGCGTCGACGTGCTGGTGATCGTGCCGCACGACGGCCGGGCGATGGCAAAGGCAGTCCGGATGGCACACGACGCCGGGATTCCCGTCATTGCCTATGACCGCATCATTCGCGACAGCGACCTCGACCTCTACGTGAGCTTTGACAACGTCCGGGTGGGCGAGCTGCAGGCACGCTACCTGGTGGATCACCTGCCGACTCCCGGCAAGGGCCGCATCGTGCGCCTCTACGGTGCCAAGACCGACAACAATGCCCAGCTGTTCAAGCAGGGCCAGGACAACGTGCTCGCGCCATACATCGAGCGCGGCGATATCGTCGTCGTGCATGAGGACTGGGTGGAGGAATGGAAACCGGAGAACGCGAAGCGCATCGTCAACGCCGCCATCTCCGCGCAGGGAGACGCCTTCGATGCGGTGCTCGCCAGCAATGACGGTACTGCCGGTGGCGCCATCCAGGCGCTACTCGAAGAAGGGCTCGCCGGCAAGAAACTGGTCACCGGCCAGGATGCCGAGCTTGTCGCCTGCCAACGCATCGTCAACGGCACTCAGGCCATGACGATCTACAAGCCGCTCAAGATACTGGCGCGCAACGCCGCGGACCTGGCGGTGCGCGTCGCGCAGCGCAAGGTCGTGGTAGCGCCGCAGGTCGTGAACAACGGGACGATCGAGGTGCCATCGGTTCTCGCCGACGTGGTCACCGTTACGAAGGACAACATGGTGGACACAGTGATAGGTGACGGCCTGCACAGTTTCGACGATGTGTATCGCGGAGTTCCCGAGAAGCTGCGACCCGCCAGGGAAGGGCGCACGGGCAAATGAGCGGTGACGCTCTCCTGGCGGCGCACGGCGTCGTCAAGCGCTTCGGCGGTGTCATAGCGCTCAAAGGCGTGAGCTTTGACCTGCAGGCGGGCGAGGCCCATGCGCTGTGCGGCGAGAACGGCGCGGGCAAGTCGACGCTGATCAACCTGCTCGGTGGTGTCCACCCGCATGGCAGCTACACGGGCGAGATCTTCGTCGAGGGTAAGCCCGCGCGGTTCGCGACGCCGCGCGATGCGGAGCACGCGGGCATCTCCGTCATTCACCAGGAGCTCGCGCTCTTCGCCGACATGTCGGTCGCAGAGAACCTGCTGCTCGGACGACTCCCGCGCCGCTTCGGGGTCATCAACCGGGGCGAAGTGCACGCTCGTGCACGCGACATCCTGGGCGCCTGCGGGGTGGATCTCGACCCCGAGATGCTCGTGGGTGAACTCGGTGTCGCCAGCCGGCAGCTCGTCGAGATTGCGCGTGCCATAGCCAAGAGTCCCAAGGTGCTGGTGTTGGACGAGCCAACCGCGGCGCTCGCGAGCCAGGAGGTGCAGCGACTGCTCGCCCTCGTGCGGGATCTGCGCAGCCGCGGCGTCGCGTGCATCTACATTTCGCACAAGCTGGATGAAGTGTTCAGCATCGCGGACCGTATTACCGTATTGCGCGATGGCGAGAGCATCAGCACTTTGTCCGCGGCGCAAACGACTCCTGCGGAAGTCATCCGCCTCATGGTCGGGCGCACGATCGAAGATCTGTATCCACGTCGTAGCAGCGCGCCTGGTAGGCCGCTGCTCGAGATCGAAAACCTCGGCGTGGCGGAGCGGCCGGGCGTCCCGGCGTTTCTCCGCGACCTCTCGCTGGTGGTGCGGGCCGGTGAAGTGCTGGGCGTCGGCGGTCTGATGGGGGCAGGGCGATCGGAGCTGCTGATGCACCTGTTCGGCGTATGGGGTCACCGCGTGACCGGGCGTGTGCTGCTGAACGGCGCGCCGATGTCGAGCCCGACTCCCGCCGGTGCGCTGCAAAGCGGTCTCGCACTCGTGACGGAGGATCGCAAGCGTTTCGGCCTCGTCATGGAGCATGGCGTCACCTTCAACCTGTCCCTCTCGAGCCTGCCAAGACTGTGCCGTCACCTGCTGCTGCAACAGGACGCAGAGATCGCGCGGGCGGGCACCTTCGTCAGAAGCCTCAACATCAAGACTCACACGCTCGATTCGGCGGTACAGACACTGTCCGGCGGCAACCAGCAGAAGGTCGTCATTGGCAGGGCGCTCATGACCGAGCCCAGCGTGCTGTTGCTCGATGAGCCGACGCGCGGCATCGATGTTGGCGCGAAGCTCGAAGTCTATGAGCTCGTCAACCGGCTGACGGACGAGGGCAAGGGCATCGTGCTGGTCTCGAGCGAGCTGAGCGAGCTCCTGGGCTTGAGCGACCGCATCGTCATGCTGTGCGAGGGGCGGGTCGGCGGTGAGTTCTCACGCAGCAAAGCGACCCAGGAGAAGCTGCTCGCGGCGGCAATGGGGCGTAGCGGGGAGGCAGCCTGATGCACGGCCGCATCGTGAGTCGGGAGCTGACCATGCTGCTCGCGCTTGCGGGGATCTGGATCTTCGTTGCACTGCAGCAGCCAGCGTTCCTGTCGCCGCGCAACCTGTCTTTGTTGATGATCGAGCTTTCGGTCACGGCGATCCTTGCGCTCGGGATGCTGCTGGTGCTGCTGCCCGGTCAGATCGACCTGTCGGCTGGCAGTGGTGTTGGTCTCACCGGTGCGGTCGCTGCCGTGCTGGTCTACTGGTCCGGCGTGCCGGCACCGATCGCGCTGCTGATCGGGGCGGTCGGGGCGGTGCTGGTGTGGGCCGCGATGGGTTCACTCATCGTGGTGCAGCGCGTGCCGGCGTTCATCATCACGCTCGGTGGTCTGTTGGTGTTCAAGGGACTGCACTGGCTCACGATCCGCAATCAGACCGTGCCCATCGTGGAGGGAGGGAGTACCAATGCCTACTCGCTGCTGACCACGTATTACTTGTTGCCGGTCGCCGGATACGTGCTCGCCGCCGTGGTCATCATCGCTATGATCGCCGGGACCCTGCGTGCGCGGGCGCGTCGGCGCAGCTACGATCTCGACGTCGACGATCGCGAGACGACGTTTCTCAAACTATTCGCGCTCGGGCAGCTCATGTTGCTGGTCGTACTCGTGACGAATCAATACCGGGGCCTGCCACTCGCCGCGTTGATTCTCGGAGGGGTCGCGCTCGGGATTCACATTCTGGCGATACACACGCCCTTCGGGCGTTACCTGTACGCGATCGGGGGTAACGAGGAGGCAGCGCGGATATCGGGTGTGCCGATCCGCGCGAGCGTCATCGGCGCATTCGCGATCATGGGTCTCGTGGTGGCGCTCTCTGGCTTCATGCAGACCGCCTATTCCGGGGCTTCGACAACCACCGTCGGCTCGCTGATGGAGCTCGATGCCATCGCGGCGTGCGTCATCGGCGGCACCAGCCTGCGCGGCGGACGCGGTACCGTTCTCGGGGTGCTTTTCGGCTCGCTGATCATGGCGAGCCTCCTCAACGGCATGACGCTGATGGCGGTTTCGCCCGAGATCAAGTTCATCGCCCGCGGACTGGTGCTGGCATTCGCCGTGTGGCTCGACGTGAGGCTATCCGCGGCAAAGTGATGCTGCTTCGACGAACTCCGCGGCCGGAGGGCCCCCGCCGGCAGGTGTGGCGTAGCCTCGCGATAATTCGGCTCCGAGCCGAATTTCCTACCAGCCGCACTTCTGTCCCTTGTTCTGCTGCTTGAGCCAGGTCTGAAGCGGCGCGAAGTAGTCGAGGATCGCAGAGGCGTCCATCTCGCGCGTGCCCGTGAGCTCGAAGAGCGCGTCCTGCCAGGGCGCGCTCGCGCCCTTGGCGAGCATCGCGCCGAATTTGCGGCCCGCGACCTCGTTGCCGTAGATCGAGCATTCCGAGAGCGGCCCCTTGAATCCGGCCGCGTTGCAGAGCGCCTTGTGGAACTGAAACTGGATGATGAAGGACAGGAAATAGCGCGTGTACGAGACGTTGCCCGGCACGTGATATTTCGCTCCCGGATCGAAGTCGGTCTCGGTGCGCGCGACCGGCGCGGCGACCCCCTGGTACTGCTCGCGCAGCGCCCACCACGCGGCGTTGTAGTTCTCAGGCGTCACCTCGCCTGAGAACACCTTCCAGCGCCACTCGTCGATCAGCTTGCCAAACGGCAGGAAGGCGATCTTCTCGAGCGCCATCTTCATCTGCTGGTTGATCACCGCTTCGCGGGAGGCGCCCGCCTCGGACACGAGCCCGATCTGCGCGAGGTACGCCGGCGTCATCGACAGGTTGACCGTATCCCCGATGGCCTCGTGGAAGCCTTCGTGCGCGCCGTTCTGGAACAGGTACGGCTGGTCCTTGTACCAGAGGTCGTAATAGAGGTGACCGAGCTCGTGGTAGATGGTGCGTAGCTCCTCGTAGGTCGGGCGGATGCATTGCTTGATGCGTACGTCTTCCTTGCCGTCCATGTGCCAGGCGCTCGCATGGCACTGCACGTCGCGGTCGCGCGGCTGCGTGAGCATCGAGCGCTCCCAGAAGGTCTGCGGCAGCGCCGGGAACGAGATCGACTTGTAGAAGGTTTCCGCGGACTTCGTCATCTTCACCGCGTCGTAGCCTTGGCTTTCGAGCGCCGAGTCGACGTCGAGGCTGCTCACCCCGGGATACGGCTCGAGTAGCTCGTAGATCGCGTCCCACTGCTGCGCCCACATGTTGCCGAGCAGGTGGGCCGGGATCGGCTTGCCGGAGGCCACTTTTTCAGCCCCATACTTCTGCTGCAGCTTGTTGCGGGTGTAGCAGTGCAGCTCCTTGTAGAGCGGCTGCACCTGTCCGTAGAGCCCCGCCGCCTCGCGCTGGAACTCCGCGGCGGACATGTCGTAGTTCGACCGCCACATGACGCCCAGGTCCTCGAAGCCGAACCCGCGCGCGCCCTCGTTGGCAAGCTCCACGTAGCGCGCGTAGTCCGCGCGCAACGGCCTGGCCGTGGAGTGCCAGCCGGTCCAGGCATCGAGCAGCTCGTCGTAATTACGGCTCGACTCGAGCACTGCTTTGAGCTTGGTCTCGTCGCGGCAGGACTCCGGGCCCTTCGGGCAGTACTTTGCCGAGCCGTACTTGGCGTCCATCTCCGCGAGCAGCTTCGAGAATTCCGCACGCTTGACCGGGTCGTCCGGCGCGGGCGCCGAGAGGTTGAACTTGAGGAGCTTGAGCGCGCGCTTCGAAGCGGGGCTCATCGGCTGTCCCTCGAACTTCTTCGCCTCCTCGACCGCCTTGCCCAGGTACTCGAGGAAACGCTCGGTTGCCTTCGCGTTGATGAGCTGCGTGTCGATGTTGATGTAGGTCGCCTGGGTCCAGCCCGCCGCGTTCAGCTCGACGGCGAGCTCGGCGAGCTCGCGGTTGGTCCGTGCGACGAACTCGTCGGCGGTCTCGGCCTGCGCGAAGCCGGCGGGCAGCACGGAAAGGGTGAGCGCGCACACGACGGCACGCCACAGGGTTCTGCTCATGATCGGAACTCCAGCAATAGGGAAAGGGGAATGGCCGCGTCAGTGCGTGACCTTCTCCGCGCCGTGCATCCAGCGCACCAGCGTGCCGGAGAAGAGCCAGAGTACGACCGAGAACACGAACAAGGTGGCGGCGATGCCACCGAAGATCGTGAGCTCCCCCAGTTGCTCGGCAAACGAGCCGATGATGCCGGCGAGCCAGTTGGCGACGAAATTGATCAGGAACCACACGCCCATCATCAGCGACGCGAGCCGGAGCGGTGCCAGTTTGGTCACCATCGAGAGGCCGACCGGGGAGATGCAGAGCTCGCCGGTGGTGTGGAAGAAGTAGGCGATGACGAGCCAGATCATGCTGGCCTTGCCGCTTGCCGCCTGGTCATAAACCGCGGCGACCATGGCCAGGAAGCCGATCCCGGTCAGGATCAGGCCGTACACCATCTTGTTGGGCGTCGGCGGATTGCGCCCCTGCGCCCCGAGCCGCTGCCAGGCCATCGAGAACAGCGGCGCGAGCAGCACGATGAAGAGCGGATTCAACGATTGGAACCACCCGGCCGGCACCTCGAAAGCGCCCACCATCCGGTCGGTCTTGTCGGCGGCGTACAGGTTCATCAGGCCGCCGGCCTGCTCGAAGGCCGCCCAGAACAGCACGACGAACACGAACAGCATGAAGATCACGCGCAGGCGATCGAGCTCCTCGTGGGTGAGCGGCTCCTTCTTGCCGCCCGCCTTCGCGAGCGCGCGGTGCGCCGCGGGCACCACGCCGATCTGGTCGAGGTACCGCCGCGCGAAGACGAGCTGGATGATCACCGACAGGATCATGCCGATGCCGGCCGCCAGGTAGCCGTAGCGCCAGCCCAGGGCTGGGTTCTCGCCCAGCGTCGAGCACACGAGCGGTGCGAGGAAGGCGCCGGCGTTGATGCCCATGTAGAAGATCGTGAAGGCGCCGTCGCGACGGGCATCACCTTCGGCGTAGAGATCGCCCACCATGGTCGAGATGTTTGGCTTGAAGAAGCCGTTGCCGATCACCAGCAGCACGAGCCCGACGTAGAACAGACCCAGGTTGCCGGGGATCGCCGAGGCGAGCGTGAACTGGCCGGCCGCCATCACGAGGCCGCCGATGATCACCGACTTGCGCTGACCCAGGTAGTTGTCCGCGAGCCAACCGCCAATCAGCGGCGTGAAGTACACGAATCCGGTGAACAGGCCGTACAGCTTGAGCGCCTCGGCCTGCGAAAAGCCGAAGCCCGCGTTTGCGGTCTGGACGCCGGCCACCAGGGACAGCACGAGCAGGGCCCGCATGCCGTAATAGCTGAACCGCTCCCACATCTCGGTGGCGAACAGCAGGAACAGCCCCTTCGGATGGCCGAGCCAGGTCTCCCGCGTTACCGCGGGCATGGTTTCGATCGTCGTCGCCATGATTTGTGCTTTCCCGTCAAATGCTTGCGCGAACGCGCTTATGGCGGGCGAGTGTCAGTCATGTTGCACCGCACACGCAATGGGGACATGCCTCATTTCCGCCGGCCTGTCGCCTTAACGCACGCCCCCCATGAGTCGGGTGACAGGCCGGCTGATGAGCAGCAGCAGCAGCCCGACGGTGCAGCCATAAATGACAATGTTCAGGTACTGCCCCGGCATCGCCGCGACATCGTTCGGGTCGAAGGTGCCGGCGATCAGCCCCGCGGTGAGCTTGCCAAGCGAGCTCGCGAGAAACCACACCCCCATCATCTGCCCGACGAACCGCGCCGGGGCGAGCTTGGTGACCGTCGACAGGCCGACCGGGCTCAGGCAGAGCTCGCCGAAGGTGTGCACCAGGTAGGTCAGCACGAGCCAGTACACCGGCGACTTCATCCCGCCGGCCGCGATCCCCGCCGCCTTGACCATGAACAGGAAGCCGAGCCCCATCAGGAGCAGACCGAAGGCAAACTTGAGGGGCGCCGCCGGGTTGAGACTGCGCCGCGCGAGACTGATCCACAGTGCCGAAAAAGCCGGTGCGAACAGGATCACGCACAGGGGCTGCACCGACTGCAGCCAACCCGCCGGGATCTCAAATCCAACGATCAACCGGTCGACGTGGCGCTGCGCGAACAGGTTCATCGAGGAGCCCGCCTGCTCAAACCCGGACCAGAAAAGCGCACAGGCGACGAACATGACCATCACCACGCCGATGCGCCGCCGTTCGACCCCGTCGAGCCCCGCGCCGGTGAATAGATAGAGAAAGTACGCTGCTGCCATGCCGACCAGTACATAGGCCGCGCCCTTGGCCAGCGGCGCTGGATTTACCGCAATCGCGCCCGAGAGCAGTGCCAGCATCAGCGCCGCGAGCACGGCCACGGCCAGCGCGAGTGTGAGCCAGTCGCCTCGCAGGCCCGTGCCCCCATCGTTGCGATGCGGCGTCGCGCCCGCGATGCCCAGCCGCTCCCGCGCCAGCCAGAACTGCAGCAGGCCAAGCGGCATACCGATCGCCGCAGCGAGAAACCCGACGCGCCAGCCGAACTTGAGCGCGAGCCAGCCCGCGATCAACGGGCCGATGAACGCTCCCGTGTTGATCCCCATGTAGAAGATCGTGAATCCGGCATCGCGTCGACCTCCGCCTTCCGGGTAGAGATCCGCCACCAGGGTCGAGATGCTCGGTTTCAGGAGCCCAACGCCGAGCACGATCACGAGCAGGCCGGAGAAGAAGAGCTCGGGCGGTCCGGGCGTGGCGAGCATCAGGTTGCCGATGGTCATGAAGATGCCACCGGCAATTACCGCGCGTTGCGCGCCGATCAGTCGATCCGCGATCCAGCCGCCCGGGAGCGCGGCCATGAACACCGACGCCGTATAGAGCCCATAGATGGCGGTTGCGGTCTTGTCGTCCAGGCCATAGCCGCCGTTCGCGACCGCGTCGACCAGGAAGAGCACCAACAGGGCCCGCATCCCGTAGAAGGTGAAGCGTTCCCACATCTCGGTGAAAAAAAGGGTGGCTAGGGCGCTGGGATGACCGAAAAAGGTGCGAGAACCATCCATCAGCGGCATTCGGGCGTCCCCCGGGTGCGTGATCGGCGGCGACAGGATAGGCAAAGTACGCCGATCGAGGCGCGCATTTTGGGCAATTCGCTGGACTGATCCGGTCGCGTTTGGAACGCCGCAGGTGGACCTTTAAAGTAGGCGCGGGTCAGACCATTCCACACCAGCCAGTGCTTCGTTCAATTTTTCTGGCGGCGGCCACCGCGCTGCTACCGTTTTCGATGGCCCCGGCGGCCGAGCCGGCGGCGTCTGCGACGGCAGGCGCACCGCGTGCGGTTGCGCTCGAGGACATCAACCGGATCGACTCCCCGGACGGACCTTACCTGTCCCGAGACGGCCGGCAGGTGGCCTATGTCGTGAACAAGCAGATCTACGTCGCGCCCACGACCGGCGGGCCGTCGCGCGCCGTCACCGCGGCGGGCTCGACGGCCTCGAGCCCGTACTGGTCGAAAGACGGCCGCGCTCTCTATTTCCTGTCGGATCGTTCCGGGTCGAGCCAGCTCTGGAAGTTGCCCGTGTCCTCCTTCGGCGAGGCACTGCAGGTGACAAGGTTCGAGCACGGTATCGACTCGCTCAATTTCTCGGCCGACGAATCGCAGCTGCTGCTCAGCTTCACCGAGAGCAAGCTCGCAGAATCCGCCGACAAGGACGCCGGGAAGGAAAAGAAGCCCGAGCCCTGGGTGATCACGCGGCTCGAATTCAAGGAAGACGCAGGCGCCGGCTATCTCACCGGCGATCGCGCGGAACACCTGTATGTCTACGATCCCGGATCCGGAAAGCTCACCCAGCTCACCTCCGGCCGGTTCAGCGAATCGGACGCCGCCTGGTCGCCCGACGGTCGATCGGTGGTTTTCACCAGCAACCGCGAGGACGAACCGGACGCCAGCTACAAGACCGATCTGTGGCTCGTCGCGTCAGATAACACCGACCGCGGCCAGGCGCTTACTCGGCTCACGAACGACGACCGGGTGAAGAGCGCGCCCGCATGGAGCCCGGACGGCGGGTCAATCGCCTTCCTGATGGCGGAGGACGGGGTCTACGGCATCCCGCAGCTCGCGGTGATGCCGGCCGCCGGCGGCGAACCGCGGATCCTGACTGCCGGGGTCGACCGCTGGGTCGACTCGTTCAAGTACTCGCGCGACGGCGAGTGGCTGTATTTCCTGTTCGAGGGTGACGGCGGACGTCACCTGGCGCGCGTGCGCCCGCGCGACGGCCGCCTGGAACGGCTGCTAGAAGGCGAACTGCACGTCTCGGCGTTCGACGTCGCACCCTCCGGCACCGTCGCCGCGCGGATCGAGAATGCGAACGACGCACCGGAGCTCTACGTGCTCGGCAAGGGGCAACCGCGGCGGCTCACCGACGTCAACGGCCCGTACCTGCGCTCGGTCGCCCTCGGTGACAAACGCAGGGTCGAGTCCCGGAGTCCGGACGGCACCCTGGTCGAGGTGTTTATAACGACGCCGCCGCGCTTCGATCTGAAGCGACGATACCCGACGATCCTGCACATCCACGGCGGTCCGGTCAGCCGCTTCACGTACGGCTACGGGTTCCAGCCACAGTACCTGGCGGCGAACGGCTACGTGGTCGTGGAGCCGAACCCGCGCGGCTCCACCGGCCGCGACCAGGCCTTCATCCGAGCGATCTACCAGACCTGGGGCATCACCGATTACGACGACCTCATCGCCGCCGTGGACCACGTCATCGGCCTCGGCTACGCCGATCCCGAGAGGCTCGCCGTCTACGGCTACTCCTACGGCGGCTACATGACGAACACGGTCATCACGCGCACGCAGCGCTTCAAGGCCGCAGCCTCGGGGGCCGGACACAGCATGATCGTCGCCAACTACGGTCACGACATCTACCAGAAGTGGTACAACTGGGAGCTCGGTGTGCCGTGGGAAAACCGGGAGAAATACGAGCGGCTTTCTCCATTGACACAGGCCGGGCGGGTCACGACGCCGACGCTCTTCCTGGGCGGTCGCGAGGACTGGAACGTGCCGGTGCTCAACGCCGAGCTTTTCTACCAGTCGCTGCGCGCACGGGGCGTCGATACGCAACTGGTGGTTTATCCGGACACGCATCACAGCGAATGGAGCGAGGAGTTCGAAAAGGACTACCTGCGCCGCGTGCGGGAATGGTTCGACAGATATCTGAAATAGCGCCGGTGCCGCAGACGAGGGAGGCGAGCGTCGCCGCCGCGCTCGAGGCGATGCGGGCGAATCGGCCGCTGCGCGCCGAGGAGATCTGTCGCCACTACCTCGACAGCAGCCCGGGTTCGGTCGAGCATCTGCGGCTGCTCGGCCATGCGCTTCTCAAACAGGCGCGCTACGCCGAGGCCGAGCAGACCGTGCGCCTCGCGCTTTCGTTACAGCCCGACTTTCCGCACCTGCACGAAGACCTGGGCAGCGTGCTCGCGCTCCAGGATCGACACGAGGAGGCGGTCCCGTGCTTCGAGCGGGCGATCCAGCTGGAGCCGCGCTTGACGCTCGCGCACAAGAAGCTCGGGCAATCGCTGGCGCTGCTCGGCCGCGGCCGCGAGGCCGACGCGGCGTTCGAGGAGTTCTTCGAGCAGGCCCCGGACAAGGGCCAGGTCGCGCTGGCGATGGATCATCTCCGAGCCGACCGCAAGAGTGAGGCGATCGAAACGCTAAGAACCGCTTTGCGTCAGGACCCGAACAACGTCGACGCGTTGCGTTGTCTGGCGGGCATCTACGTGCACGACGAAGACCGGGTGAGCGATGCCGAGGCGCTGTTGCGACGTGCCACGTCGCTGGCGCCGGACCTCACGCCCGCATGGACCATGCTCGGCGCGATGCTGCACAAGGCCAACCGCCATCGCGAGGCGATCGACTGCTTCAGGACCGCCACGTCCCTCGAACCGGACAATGCCGCTGCCTGGGGCGGCCTCGGCAACGCCTATGGGCACGCGGGCGAAGTCGAGAAAGCGATCGACGCCTACTCCCGCTCGATTGCGCTGAAGCCGGACGTCGCGGGTGCGCACATGGGTCACGGCCATGTGCTCAAGACCGCGGGCGATCAGGCCCGCGCGCTCGTTGCCTACCGCGACGCCATACGGCTAAAGCCCGACTTTGGCGAGGTCTACTGGAGTATGGCGAACCTGAAGGTCTTCAGGTTCGAGGACGCCGAGGTCGCTGCGATGAAGGAGCAAGTAGCGCGCACCGACTTGAGCGAAAGCGCCGACGTCCACTTTCGCTTCGCGCTCGGCAAGGCCTGCGAGGACGCGGGCGATTACGCCGCCGCCTGGCATTACTACGAGACCGGGAACCAGCGGCAGCGCAAGCGCGTTTCGCACGATCCTGTAGCCTTCGAGCTCCGCCATGAGGAAATCATCGAGGTCTTCAGCCGCGAGTTCCTGGAATCACACGCCGGTGCGGGCTGCCAGTCGTCCGATCCCATTCTCATCGTGGGACTACCGCGCTCCGGGTCGACGCTGATCGAGCAGATTCTCGCCAGTCACAGCCAGGTCGAGGGCACGGCCGAGCTGCCGACGCTGAACCGCCTCGCCACGTCCATCGGACGCTACCGGCGTGATCACGTCGCATATCCGAAATCCGTTCTCGATCTGAGGGCGAAGGATTTCCGCGCGTACGGTCAGCAGTACATGGAGGAAACCCGGAGCTTTCGTTTCACGAACAGGCCGTTCTTCACGGACAAGCTGCCCAACAACTTCTCGCACGTCGGGCTCATGCACCTGATCCTGCCGAACGCGAAGATCATCAACGCGCGCCGTCACCCGTGCGACAGCTGCCTCGGGGCCTACAAGCAGCTCTTCGGCGAGGGTCAGAATTTCACCTACGACATGCTGGATCTCGCGACCTACTATCGGCAGTACCACACGACGATGCAGCACTGGCACCGGGTTCTCCCCGGCAAGGTGCTCGACGTGCATTACGAAGAGACCGTCACCGATCTCGAGACGCAGGTGCGCCGGATCCTCGCGCACTGCGGGTTGCCGTTCGAGGACGCGTGCGTGCGATTCCACGAGACGCAACGGCCAGTCAAGACCGCAAGCTCGGAGCAGGTTCGCCAGCCGATATATGGCGGCGCGCTCGGGTACTGGCGCCGTTACGAGAAGCACCTCGGACTGTGGCTGGATGAGTTCGCCGATATCATCGCCGAGCTGCCGGACGTCGTCCGCAACGCCGGGACGTGAGGCGCTCCGCGCTCAATCGTACGGCCAGATTTCCAGGCCGTGAATCGCGTTGCGCACGTCCATGGTCATGTTCACCGACAGCAGCCGCTCGTTCGCGGCCAGATCGTAGACGGAGACCGTCGAGGGCGACGAGCCGCCGGCCACGACCGAGTCCGACAGCACACACAGGCCCCGCGCGAAGCCCGGGCGCGCGACGCCGCTCGCATCAAGGTCGCGGTTCAGCAGTTCCTCGTCAGGGTAACTCGGCACGGGCATGGCCCGGTCCTCGAGGCCTTCGCCGCGGCCCGCGTAACGCAGCGCATTGGCCTCCGTGTCGTTGAACAGCACGCCGTCGCGGAACGGACGCGCGTTGTGCGAGCCGGGCGGCAGCTCGGCGGCCATCTGCACGTGCTTGCCGTTGAAGAGGAGCATCCCGCCGGTGTGCAGCCCGGTGATGTACATGCCGCCCTGCGTGCAGTGGATGCTGTTGATGTGCAGCTTGTTGAGCATCAGCGGGCCGTCCTGCTTGCGGGGGTCGTACACGATTCCCTTGAAGCGGAACTGGTCCGTCGCGACGTGCATCGCCCAGCGGAACTCCTGCGCATCGAGATCGAACGCCAGGATGCTGTCGAAACCGGTCGAGGTCAGGAAGAGGCTGCGCTCGTGTACGGCGACCTCGTGGCAGTGCTTGAGATACGCATTGCGCCACGAGCCTGCCGGCCGGAAATCGGGCGTGAACGCGAACAACTCGTCGCTGGCGGCGATGTATACGAGCCCGCCGTCGAAGGTGATGCCTCGCAGGCCGCGATCCCAGCCGCGACCCTGCCAGTCGATGTCGCCCTTGTTCCAGTCGATCGCCTGTCGCACCGAGCGGTGCTCGAGGTCGATCAGATACACGCCGCCGTGGCTCTGACCCTGCTGGCTGCCGCGGACGACGGAGGTCGTGACGAGCTTCACGGCATCGTTCGCGAGGTGGCAGCGCAGGCACGGACTGAAAGTCCGTGCCTGCGCGCCTCACCATTTCTTGCTGAAGGCGACGCTGATCGTGCGGGGTTGCTGTAGCGTCCGGACGTAGCGATAGCGCGGATCGTCGAAGAGCGAGCCCCAGTCGTAAGGACTCAGCCAGTTGATGCCGTTCTCGTCGAACAGGTTGCGGATGATCAGCGTTGTTTCCCAGCCGGTGTTATGGGCGAAGCCGAACTGCAGATCGCTCACCGACGAGGATGGTATGTGCTGATTAGGGTCCAGGGTGCTCACCGCGTCGATATCCTTCCAGGTGTCCGACTGGTAGCTGTAGGACCACCGGGTGCGGAAGTCGCCGTTCCACCCAAGGAAGTTGGGGATCGTGTATTCAGCGGCCACATGGTACTTCTGCTCAGGGGATAACGGCAGCGGCGTGCCCGCGTCGATCACATCGCCGTCCGGCAATACGGTGTCCTCCGAGAACTCCGGGTCGGCGAGGAATACGCTGCCCTCGAGCACGAAGTTGGGCGTGACGTTCCAGATCGCGTCGGCCTCGATACCCTGCTGTTCTGCGTCGTTGCCGTTGAAGATTCCACGCGCCCACCAGATGTCGGTGTCCACGTTGAGCTGGAAGTTCGTCCATTCCATGATGAACGCCGAGATGTTGAACTGCAGCCGATCATCGAGCCAGGTGCTCTTGAGGCCGATTTCGTAGTTCTCGAGCTTGTCCGGGTCGTACGTGGGCTCGATCAAGCCCGTTGCGGCGGCACGCGCGGAGTTGTTGCCGCCCAGGCGGAACCCCTCGCTGTAGATGAAATACGCCATCCGGTCGTCGTCGAAGCGGTACTGCGTGGCGAACTTGAAGACGTTGTCGCTGTCGGTGCCCGAGCTTTCGATTCGCCCGCCGGTGAACCCGCCCACCGGTTCGCCGGTGTCCGGGTCAATCGCGCCACCGGTCGGGTCCCAGATCGGCAGGCCCTGCGGCACGTACGACACCTCGACCTCGCGGCGGTCGTATTCGAACCAGCGCATTCCTCCCGTCACGGACCATTTCTCGGTGAGGTCGTATGTCACCTCGCCGAACACCGCCTTCTGTTTGATCGTCTTATCGAAGATGTTCTGGTAGTAGAGGTCGGTCGGTGCCAACGGGTACTGGACGTTGGGGTCGTAATTTTTTGCATAGTAAGCGTAATAGTTCGCATGCTGCCAGGCAGTGGTCGTCATCAAGCCCGGCAGGTCCTTGCCGTAATCCCACCAGTCGTACACGTCCTCGTAGAACGCCCCGACCATCCACTGGAAGCGGCTCTCGCCCTGTGACGTCAGTCGTACCTCGTAGGACTCCCGATTCTGCTTCTGCCAGTTGTACTGCGTGCCGATCAGGTAGTCCGTATCGTAGATGAATCCCGACCAGTAGGCGGTCCGCCACTGGTCGTAGTCCATGCCGTCCCATTCGTAATCGATGTTTCGGTCGAAATACGACGCCGTCGCCGAAAGCTCGGCGAAACCGAGATCGCCCTTGACGTTGAGCGAGGCCTGGTACCAGTCGTCGTCGCGCCACTCCTTGTTGAAGCGCGTGATCTTGTAGTCGCCGAGGGATGGATCCGAGTCCCAGCTGCCGTCGGCGTAGCTGTACTGCGAGACCAGGCTGAGGGTGCTTTCCCACTTGGGATTGATGAGCCAGCGCGCCGCGATCCGTCCGCCGTAGATCTCGTATTCGTTGAAATCGTCCTCGACGACATCCGAGTTGTCACCGACGTCCGCCAAGTCCTCGCCGAGGACATTGTCGACCCAGCCACCCTCGTGGGCGTAGAACCCGACCACCCGCACGGCGAAGTTGTCGTTGACGGGGATGTTGAGATGACCGCTGACGTCGTAGCTCTCCTCTCCGCCCTTGGTCGTTCCGATCTCCAGGTCGAGCTGCGAGGAGTAACCTTCGGAATCGGGCTTGTTGGTGATGTAGCGGAGCGTTCCCGACTGCGAGCTCGATCCGAACAGTGTTCCCTGCGGACCGGGGAGCGACTCGATCCGCGCGATGTCGATCGGCCGGATATCGACCTGCTGCGAAACCGACGTGAGCGGCTGATCGTCGAGGTAGATGGAGACCTGGCTGTCGACGTAGTACTCGGCGGACCCGGTCGAGATGCCGCGCATGAAGATCGAGTTGCGACCCGGCATGCTGTTGACCATGTTGACGCTCGGCAGCGCGCGGATGACGTCCTCCACGTCCTGCAGCGCCTGCCGCTCGATGTCAGCAGTGGAGAAGGCCTGGATGCTCTGCCCGACCTCCTGCAGGTTGAGCTCGCGGCGGGTCGCCGTCACGATGATGGTTTCGAGCTTCCCGGATTCCGCCTGGTCTTGCTGGCCCAGGGAAAGAGACGGGTACAGCGTCGCGAGGATGGCCGCCGTCAGCGGGGTGGAGTTGTAGCGCCGTTCGAACATCGAGCCCCCTGTGCCGAAGTCACGCGCCGTCGAGCAACGACGAGCCTATCTCAGCAGATCGGGTTTTGCCAGACGGACGCCTGTGGTATCAATACAACCCACCGCGTGACGAGCGCAGTCGGCCGTTCTCGGCGCTCAGGGCGTATGCGATCCCGCCGCGACCGCTCCACGAAGCGAGGTCGAAGCGGGTTCCGGGCGCGAGACGATAGACGGCGATATCCCGGACGGTGAGCGGCTGACCCGGTTCGCAGCGCTCAGGGGGTCGCGCCGCGCGCATGAGGTACACGTAGGGGGTCGGGTGGTCGGGCGTGGCGAACACCTCCACGCTGCCGTCGCGCGGATCGATGTGCAGCGCCGTCTCCCGGTCGGCGGCTATCCCGCGAGCGTCCGTGATCCAGCCGTTACGCAGGAGCCGCGCGCGAGCGTCAGGTCCGGGGCGAACGGGTCGGCGAGCGCGACGTCGCTGCTCAGGCTTTCCTCCCCCATGGCGGAGTAGGAAAACTCGCCCAGGATCGCCATGCCCGCGCTCGTGCCGCCGATCGGCGCCGGCTTGGCCGCGACGAAGTTGATCGCGTCCTCGACCGGCGTCCCCTGCCAGAAGCGGACGTACCGGGACTGGTCGCCCCCCGCGATGAAGAGCGCCTCGGCGTTTCGGATCGTGCGGATCACGTCCGGATCGGACGCCGCCTCACGTTCGTAGAACACGATCGTCTCCACCGAGTCGCAGTGGCAGAGCGCGTAGATGTAGTCGTTGTAGTCGTCCTCGCCCGATGCGCGAAGCACCACGAAGTCCCCGCCGCCTCCGTGGGCGCCCATGCGGACGTAGTTTTCGTCGACATCGTCGCCGCCGCCCTGGAGCACGATGAGTCCGGTCGTCGGCCGCACCACGTCCGCCGGGTTGCCGATCAGGTAGTGTTGATACCCGGCCGGTGAGTGTGTCTCGTCGGCGGGAAGGGCTCGAGTCAGGCAGAGCAGGATGACGGCTCCAGCAGCTCGACGAGTCGAACTCAAAGTCATGCAGATTGGGCGATTCCGGGGCAGGGTGCGGGAGACTCCTGTGGCGCGCAGCATACTCAACCGGGCAGGAGCGGGAATCATCGGTGTGGTGGCCACCTGGCTCGTTCTGCTGGCCGGGTGCCACTCGCCGGGGCCGAACGCGCAGCCCGGTACACCCGCGCTCGAGGCCGGCCGGTTTCGCGTCGAGCGAGACGTGGGCGTTCCCATGCGCGACGGCGTCGTGCTGCGCGCCGACGTGTACCGGCCGGAGCGCAAGGGCCGCTTTCCCGTCCTGGTGTATCGCACGCCCTACGGCAAGCATCTCGCGGCTGAGAGTTACCAGACCCATCTCAAGGCCGTGGCGCGCAACTACGTCGTCGTGCTTCAGGACGTGCGCGGCCGCTACGCCTCGGACGGGCGATTCGATCCGTACCGCCAAGAGGGCGCCGACGGCTTCGACACGATCGAATGGGCCGCGCTGCAGCTATGGTCCAATGGCGTCGTCGGCACCTACGGGTTGTCGTATCCCGGGGCCGTGCAATGGCTGGCGGCGATGGAAGCGCCGCCCAGTCTCGTGGCGATGGCGCCTGCCATGACGTTCTCATCGCCGCGAAACTTCTTCTATGCGAACGGCGTGTTCGACCGCTCGTGGCTGCCCTGGATCTACGTCAACATCGCGCCGGACGTTCGAAAAAAGCTCGACCTTCCGGGGACGCGGGACACCTCCGAGGCGGCCGCGGCCTGGCCGGGAGTCGCCGATGAGTACCGGTCGTGGCTGCCTCTGAAGGAACTGCCGTGGCTGCGAAAGGAGGCGCCGTTTTATTTCCAATGGCTCGCGCACCCGCCCGAGGACCCCTGGTGGGATTGGGCGGAGCTGCGCGGCCGCTACGACAAGGTCACTGCCGCCGTCCTCAACTTGAGCGGCTGGTACGACGAAGGCTACGGTCCGGAAGGCGCCGCGACGAACTTCAACGGGCTCGTGCAGGCGAGGGCCGGGTCCGGCGATGCCCGAACGCACCTGATCCTGGGGCCCTGGATACACGGCGTCGGATCCACCGCCGAGCGGCGCGTCGGGGAACTCGATTTCGGGCCGGCTGCCCCGATCGACTACGACGATGTCGTCCTCGATTTCTTCGATCACTACCTGCGCGGAGTACGGAACGGGTACGCCGACCAGCCACCCGTGCGCCACTTCGTCATGGGCGCAAACCAGTGGCAGAGTGATTCCGGCTGGCCGCCGTCGGATGTCGAGATGGTGCCGCTCTACCTGGCAATGGTCGACGACGGCCGGAAGCTTCTCCAGTTCACGGAGCCGGCGCGGGCGCCGTCGCATGCCACCTTCGTCGCCGACCCTGACGACCCGGTCGTGGATCCGTACGAGGAGTACGGTCCGCACGATTACCGGCAGCTCGCGGCGCGCAGGGACGTGCTTACGTACGAGACCCCGCCGCTGACGGACGACGTACAGGTGACCGGAGCGATAACCGCCGTGGTCCACGCGTCCTGCGATTGCCGCGACTTCGACCTGTGGGTCCGGCTGCAGGACGTCTACCCGGACGGCCGCGCCATCAACTTGATGAGTCCCGGCAACGACGTGATTCGTGCGAGCTATCGCGACTTGGGCCGCGGCCGGCAGCCACTTACACGCGGCCAGATCTACCAGCTGCGCCTGCCCGCGCTCATGACGAGCATTCGCTTCGCCCGCGGCCACCGGATCCGCGCACAGATCTCAGCGTCGTTTACGCCGCACATGTCCCGCAATCTTCAAACCGGGGAGTCCGAGGTGACATCGGCCGCGGGCACGACGGCCACAATCACGATCCACCACGGCGGCAGCGGCGGATCGAAGCTGCTTATTCCGGCGCACGGACCGCTCCCCAGCATCGGCCGCCAACCCATCCCCGCGGCTGAAACCGACCGGTCAAGCCCAGGAATCAAGCAGTCCGAGAATCGGCAGGCGGGTCACACCTTTCGGCGTCGCCAGACCATACGATCCGCAGAGAAAGGCGGAATACGATCATGGTGAAGAGAACATGGTTCGCCTGCCTGACGCTTTGGGCGGTGGCAGCCGCATCCTATTCGTCAGGCAGCAGGGCTGCTACCGCAAATCTCCCCTCCAAAGGCGAAGTCCTGGCGGTGATGAACCTGGTGGCCGACTATGCCCAACATCGCTACCCGGCGAACGTCGAGGCCTATTGGGATGACGGTGTCTATCACATCGGCATGATGGCTCTGTACGACGCGACCAGGAGCGCCGATGTTCTGGCGTACACGGAAACGTTTGGTGACTACAACAACTGGATCTTGGACCGCGGTGTAATCGCCGCCAACCGGCATAACCGCCTGGCCGCCGCGCAAAGCTGGATCGCCGCGCATGGCGCTTCTCCGAGCGCTGACATCAACGATACCCGGGCAGAAATAGCGGGCCAGACCGCTTTGAGCTTGGCCGCCGTGACGTCGAGCGCGTATTTCGCGGTGGACTCGCAATTCATGGCGCTGCCCGCGTTCGCCATGATGGGGAAGCTGGACAACAACAACCGTTATTTCGATCGCCTGTACGAACTGTTCAACTACAACAGGACCACGTTGGGTTTATATGACCCTGCGGCGCATCTCTATTATCGAGATACGAGCTACATCTATCCCGCCAAGCAGACGCCAAGCGGTAAGAAAGTGTTCTGGTCACGAGGGAACGGCTGGGCGTTGGCGGCGCTGGCCCGGGTCCTGCCCGAGCTGCCGGCCACCGATCCGGCTCGCGAGGAATACCTCACGACCTTCAGGCAGATGAGCGCGGCGCTCAAGGCGGTGCAACGATCGGATGGATTCTGGAACATGAGTCTGTATGACCCTGGCCATTACCCTGGTCCGGAAGTCAGCGGTACAGCTCTATTTGTTTATGCGATGGCCTGGGGCATCAATAACGGCCTGTTGAGCAAGACCACCTACAAACCCGTGGTGGCCAAGGCATGGAATGCCATGGTGAAAACCGCGGTTCATCCCGACGGCAAACTCGGATTTGTCCAGGGCATCGGCCAGCATCCGGTGCCCACCCGGCACGTGACGTATGAGTCCGCCGCCGATTTTGGGGTGGGAGTCTTCCTCCTTGCCGGAAGGGAAGTCGTCAAGATGGCCGTCGATGGCAAGAAGTACGAGGTGGAAGACCTGACAGCAACCGTGTCGTTGGGCGACAGTCACCAAGAGGTGGGCGATGTCTGGGCGAGCGGCGAAAAGTACATTCGAGGTGTATTCGACGCAGTCAATGACTACATCCAGTACTCGGCGTGGCTCCCCGCGCCTGGCACGTACAACGTAAAAGTCAGATTCGGGAAAGGCGCCGATCTCGGGCGGTGGCAGTTTTACACGGCGGGCATCAACGTCGGAGCGCAGCAGGGTGCCTACAGCAGCGCTTTCACCTTTTCAGAGGTGAACCTGGGTAACGTCACCTACAGCACGTCTGGGAAGAAAGTATTCAGGTTCACCGTGACCGGCAAGAACATCGCGAGCAGCGGATATGCCACGGCCATCGACTACGTGATGCTCACAAAACACTAGCAGATCAGTCCCCGGCGTCCGTCGCTCCTTCATCGGCCTGCCGCGCCAGGCGATCCTTGACGACGAAGGCACCCAGCAGGATGCCGACCTCGTACAGCAGGTACATCGGCACGGCCATCGCGGTCTGCGCGATGGCGTCGGGCGGTGTGAGAAAGGCCGCGACCACGAAGATGCCGAGCAGCACGTAGCCGCGGTTCTTCTTGAGCGTCTTGATGCTGACGAGCCCCGACGCGACCAGCAGCACCGTCGCGACGGGCGTCTCAAAGGCGATTCCGAAAGCGAAGAACAGGAGCACCACGAAATCGAGGTAGCTCGAGATGTCGGTCATCATCTTGACGCCGGCCGGCGTCGTCATGGCCAGGAACTTGAACATCAGCGGGAAGACGACGAAGTACGCGAATGCGGTGCCCGCATAGAACAGGAACACACTGGATGCGAACAACGGCAGGGCGAAACGTTTCTCGTGGCGGTAGAGGCCGGGCGCGATGAATGCCCAGACCTGGTAGAGCACGTAGGGCATCGCGATGAAGATCGCGGCGAAGAGCGCGAGCTTGAGCGGCGTCATGAAGGGCGCGACCACGCTGGTCGCGATCAGCGAATTGCCTTCGGGCAGCTTGTCGATCAACGGCTGCGCGACGATCGTGAACAGGTCGTTCGAGAAGAACGCCAGCGGCAGGAAGACGATCAGGATCGCGATCATTGACCTGAGCAGCCGAGCGCGCAGCTCCAGCAGGTGCGAGATCAGCGTGCCTTCGGCCAGCTGTTCCGTGTCACGAGTTTCGGGGCTCATCTGGCCTGTCCGGCCGCGCCGCTGCGTCACCCGTGCCGGTGGGCGTCGGCGTATGGATCGTGCGCCCATCGGAAGGCGGATCCCGAAGCGGGTCATACTGCGCTTCCTGCTCGAGCTGGGCACGGAGCTGCCGCGCCATTGCGCGGGCGCGACCCGCCCAGCGGCCGAGATCGGCCGCGAGCTTGGGCAATCGCGCTGGACCGAGCACCAGCAGGGCGATCGCGAAGATCAGCGCGATCTCGGTGAAGCCGACCTCGAACATGCCTCAGGCGCTGGTCTTGCTGTCCGGCTTGACGGCGCCCTCGCGCTCCTCGAAATCCGCATCCTTGCCACCCAGCTCCTTGATCTGCCGGGTGGTCTCTTCCTCGCCCTCGTTGACCGCCTTCTTGAAGCCACGGACGGCAGCGCCCAGGTCGGAACCTACGCTGCGCAGCTTCTTGGCCCCGAAGAGGATCAAGGCGATGACGAGGATGATCAGTAACTCACGAAAGCCGATTCCCATTGCGGTCTCCGGTGCCTTGTCGGCGAGCTTCGATGATACGCCAATCCTCCCGGCTGGCCGGGCGTCAGGCGGGCGCAGTGTAGAGCCGGAATGTGACCGGCCCGTCATTCACCAGGCTGACCCGCATGTGCGCGCCGAAGCGACCGGTGGCGAGCCGGTCGCCAAGCGCGGCACGCGCGTGGACGACCGCGTGTTCGAACATCGCCCGTCCGTGCTCGGGCGCCGCCGCGGAGGTGAAGCTCGGGCGCAGCCCCTTGCGGGTATCCGCCGCCAGGGTGAACTGAGGTACGAGCAGTACGCCGCCCAGGCTGTCGAGCACGCTCAGGTTCATGCGGCCCGCGGAGTCGTCGAACACTCGATAGTGAAGAACGCGGTCGATCATCCGCTCGGCCGCGGATTCGTCGTCGGCCGGTTCGACCGCGAGCAGCACGAGGAGGCCCGGGCCGATACGGCCAACGGTTTCCTGGCTTACGTCGACTCTGGCCTCGGTGACCCTTTGCAGCAGCGCGATCATGTGGGGGCCTGGGAGACGGCTCCAGAGGATGACGGAAATGCTGGCACTGCAGAAGAAGGTCTCATTATTAGCCTCATGTAGCCCACAAACTAAGAGTTATTGCCCAATTCTAGAACTAGAGCGTAATCGAAGGCAGAGTACATTGGAAAACAGAGATCACAGGGCCCACTTGCGCCAGAAATACTCTGGGTCAAAGTCGGCGGACGAGACTTTCTTGTTGCTGCGCATCGTGTGGGACGTAGATCCCGGGCGCGCCAAGAACTGCCTATGATCTGGCTTAAGGCTGATGAGATCGGAAAAAAATGGCGATGACGTGGACATTCAATACCTGCCGTCCGCCCACACAATGATGACAGTTCTATCGCAGCTGCTGACTCTGATTTGAGCTACCCAGACTAACCGGCTGAACGTCATGACAAGTTCCATCCGATGTAACGGGCCTGTCATCGGGCGCCCTCACTCTGCGCACGCAATGGAGGTCACCGGAATCATCTATGAGCCCGATGTCGCCCCCGACGCGTCTGCGTGTTCGGACGTGTTTTCTGTCAGATATCCATCTCGGATTCCGTGGCTGCCGAGCGGAGGATCTACTCGACTTCCTGAGCAAGGTCGAGTGCGACACCCTGTACCTGGCCGGTGACATCGTCGACCTCTGGAGCCTGAAGCGCAGCGTCTACTGGCCGAAGGCGCACCACGACGTTCTGCGCGCTCTGCTCGAACGCGCGCGCGGGGGAACCCGCGTCGTGTACGTCCCGGGCAACCACGACCGGCCGTTTCGCGACTTTCACGGCTGGGTGCTGGGGCAGGTCGAGATCCTGACCGAGGCTGTTCATGAAACGGCTGACGGTCGCCACTTCCTGGTCCTCCATGGCGACGAGTTCGACAGCGTGATTCGCGCGAGTCCGCTGCTCCAATCGCTGGGCAATCGCGCCTATGCGCTCGTCCTGCGGCTCAACCGGTACGTCAACGCCGTGCGCCGCCGGCTCGGCTATCCCTACTGGTCGGTGGCCGCGTTCCTGAAGCACAAGGTCAAGAACGCCGCCAGCTATATCGCCAACTTCGAGCGCGTGGTTGCGTTCGAGGCGCGCCGCCGCGGTGTCGACGGCATGATCTGCGGGCACATCCACCGTGCGGTTATCCTCGATATCGACGGTGTCACCTACTGCAACGACGGCGACTGGGTGGAAAGCTGCACCGCCCTCGTTGAGGATTTCGACGGTCGGCTGTCGCTCCTTCGATGGACCGAGCAGGCGCAGCTCATCGATGGGTCAGCGGAGAGCGGTCCGGCCGGGCACCGGATGCGCGACGCGCTCGCTGCATGAGGATCGCGCTGGCGACCGATGCCTGGTCACCACAGACCAACGGCGTCGTCCGGACGCTCTCGATCACGGTTGCCGAGCTCGAGCGCGCGGACCACGTCGTGGACGTCGTCCATCCCGGGGCCTTCCGGTCCGTGCCCTGCCCGACGTATCCGGAGATTCGCCTCGCCGTCCTGCCCTACCGCGAGCTTGCCAGGCGGCTCGACCGCTTCTTGCCCGAGGCGATGCACATCGCGACCGAGGGTCCCATCGGCCTGGCCGCCCGGCGCTGGTGCCGACGGCGCAACCGGCCGTTCACCACGTCATATCACACGCAGTTTCCGGAATATGTGCGGGCGCGGGCGCCGATTCCGCTGGCGCTGACCTACGCGCACCTTCGGCGTTTCCACGGTGCGGCCAGGCGCACGCTCGTGGCCACCCCCTCGATGCTGCGGCAGCTGGAGCAACGCGGATTCCGCAACCTGTCGCTGTGGAGCCGCGGCGTAGATACGGCTCTCTTTCGCCCGCGCCCCAAGGGTGGCCAGCTCGAGCTGCCGCGGCCGCTATGGCTGTACTTCGGGCGGGTCGCCGTGGAGAAGGGGATCGAGGACTTCCTCGAACTCGATGTTCCTGGCACCAAGTTGGTGGTGGGTGGCGGACCGGCCGAGGCGGAGCTTCGCGCCCGCTACCCACGGGCAGTATTCACGGGGTTTCGGTACGGCGAGGCGCTCGCGGCGCTGGTCGCCGACGCCGACGTGTTCGTGTTTCCCAGCCGCACCGACACCTTCGGCCTGGTGTTGCTCGAGGCGATGGCGTGCGGCGTACCTGTCGCGGCCTATCCGGTGACCGGTCCGGTCGACGTGGTTCTGAACGGCGTCACTGGCGTGCTCGACCCGGACCTGCGCACCGCGGCGCTCGCGGCGCTGAAACTCGACCCGGCCGCGTGCCGCAAGCACGCGCTCGGATACACCTGGCAGGCGGCGACGCAGCAGTTCCTCGGCCACCTCGCCACGTAATTCAAAAAATGGCTCAGAGCCAATTTCTCGACGAACAACCGGAGACTGAGCGGGAAAATTGGCTCTTAGCCATTTCTCGCTTTACAGGGGGGCGAGCTCGCGGGCGCGGGCGAGAGCTTCCTCGGCTTGCGTGTTCCGGCCGCGGGCACGGAAGGATTCGCCGATCAACTGCCAGGCCTCCGCCTGCGTCCCGTCGTCGCCGATCGACATGGAAAGGGCTTTGCGTCCCATGCCCTCGGCCTGGGGAAAGTTGCCCTGGTCCATGCGCAGGCGTCCGAGTTCGATCCAGAGCAGCGGGTTATTTGGCTCGATGCGGAGTGCCCGATCGAGCGAGACCGACGCGCCCGGCAGGTCGCCGCGCTTGCGTTGCCCCTGCGCCTGCGCGACGAGGGCCTTGCTGGCGGGGCTGAGCGTGGCCGGCGGGGCGCGCGGCCGATCTCGCGGCGGTGGCAGCGGCATCGGCACCTGGACCGAGGGCTCGACTTCTGGCGTCGGGCCGGTAATCACCGGTGGCGTGGTCACGGTCGGACCCTCACCCGGTCCCTGCGGCGACGTGTCACGAGGGGTTCCAGTCTCTGGCTCGAAGGGGCTGGAAGCGCAGCCAACCAGCACGACGGCACACAGATACAGGCTGGCTCGGAGGAGACGCATTAGGCTCACCTGAAGGACACGGGCCCGGCGGTCCGCCGCGTGGGCGTTACTGCTCAGGTCTCCGGCGTCGAAATGATACCGCCTTGCTGGCCCGGGCTGGCGCGCGGATCGGCCGGCTCGCCCCACGGCTGGATCATTGGCCAGTCCCCTTCATCGGAATACGGCGGGCAGATCGTGCTCGGCAGGAGTGGCGTATCGAGGGGAAACGGCAGGCTGACCGCAACGCCGCTGCAGTAAGGCGAGGTCTCCTCGCCCGTGTAGTAGTCGACCCAGCGATTCTCGAGCGACTCGGGCATCAATGGCTCGAACGAGGACGTGTCGATCGATCCCATCAGTCGGGACCAGGCGGCCAGCGCCCCCGTCGTTCCCGTGAGCCCGGTCGACCTGTTGTCGTCGTGCCCGACCCACACGATGAGCAGGTGCGAGCCGGAAAACCCGGCGAACCAGCTGTCGCGATAGTCGTTCGAGGTACCCGTCTTGCCGGCGACGACCAGGTTCGGCGACAGATCCTTGCGGGCCGGGCGACCCGTGCCGCGATTCATCACCTCGATCAGCATCCGATCGAGCGCGTAGAGGGCGTCCGCATCCGCGACCTGCTCGACTTCGAGCTGAGGCGCCTTGAGCGGCTTGCTCTGCTCGTCGAGCACCGCGCGCACGGTGCGCAGTGGCGAACGAAACCCGCCGTTCGCAAGCGTGTTGTAGATCTGCGCGACCTCCAGCGGGCTCAGGTTCGCCGCGCCGAGCAGCATTGACGGATAGGCATTCGGCGCCTTCTCGAGGCCGAGCTGTACATACGTCTCCGCGACGCGGTCGAGGCCGACTTCGAGCCCGAGGTTGACCGTCGCCAGGTTGAGCGACTGCGTGATGGCGCGGACCATGGGTACGGGACCGCTTACCTCGTTGGTGAAATTGGTCGGCCGCCACGTGTCGCCGTTCGGCAGCTTGAGCACCACCGGTTCGTCCGCCAGGTAGGACACCGGCGAATACTCCCCAGTCTCGAGCGCCGCGAGATAAACCATCGGCTTGGCGAGCGATCCGATCGGACGGCGGGCATCGAGCGCGCGGTTGAACCCGTCGAAAGACGCGTGCCGCCCGCCGACGACGGCGGTCACCTCGCCGGTCTGCGGCGAGGTCGCGACGATCACGCCTTCGAGCCCCTTGGTGCCCTTGCGCCCCGATTTCTCGAGCCGCTCGAGCTCGGCGGTGAGGGCCCGCTCGGCCTTGTCCTGCAGCAGCGGGTCGAGCGTGCTGAAGACCACCAGTCCCGCCTCGGTAAGGTCTTCTTCCTCGTAGTCGCGGCGCAGCTGGCGGCGCACAAGGTCGAGAAACGCCGGGTAATACCCCGCGCCCTGCCGGCCGGGCTCGGTGATGCCGAGCGGCCGCGCGCTGGCGGCCCGCGCATCGTCGACCGCGATCACGCCCTGCACCGCCAGCAGCTTGAGCACCAGGTTGCGGCGCTCGAGCGCGCGCTTTGGGTTCCGTCGCGGGTCATAGAAAGACGGCCCGCGCACGATCGCGACCATGAGCGCGACCTCGTGAAGCTCCAGTTCCGCAAGCGGCTTGCCGAAGTAGAACTGGCTCGCGAGACCGAAGCCGTGCACGGCGCGCCGACCGTCCTGCCCCAGGTAAATCTCGTTGATGTACGCGTTCATGATGTCCGCCTTCTCGAAGCGGGCCTCGAGAATCACGGCCATCACCGCCTCCTCGATTTTGCGGCGCAGCGTGCGCCGGCTGTCGAGGAAGTAGTTCTTGACCAGCTGCTGGGTAAGAGTGCTCCCGCCCTGCTCGACATGGCCGGCGCGGACGTTGGCGAACGCCGCGCGCAGGATCGCCGACAGGTTGACGCCGTGGTGCTGATCGAACCTGCGGTCCTCGACCGCCTTGAGCGCCTCAGGAAGCATTGCCGGCACCTGGTCGGGCGACACGACGATGCGGTCCTCGCCGTGCACGGGAAAGATGCTGCCGATCAGGAGCGGATCGAGCCGGTACACTGGGATATCAACGCCTTTCGCATCCACGAGCTCGGCGATCCGGTCGCCGGCGAAAGAGAGCTTGAGCAAACGGGCGGGCTGCAGCTCGTCCGAGAAGCGGAATGCGCGCACGTGCACCTCGACGCGCTGGCCGCGGCGCCGGTAAGTGCCTGGACGGTTGGCCGCCCGCAGCGCCAGGTAACCCAGTCGATCGAGCTCGAAGGCGAAACGCTCGGCGGAAAGTGTCTGCCCGACGTACAGGTCGACCGGCTGCGCGTAAACCCGCGCCGGCAAGGTCCAGCGCCGCCCCTCGAACTGCGCGGTGACCTGCCGGTCCAGGGTGAAGACCGCGATCAGCGCCGCGAGCAACAGGAGCAGGCTCGCTACGACGAAGCCTTGCTGGAGCCGGCGACGGACCTGTGACGGGAGCTTTCTGCGCGCCATGCTTGAGGTCGGGAGGCTGGGACTGGGCTGGGGATCGGAGATGAAAGTCTAGCGGAAACCCAACGCACGGCTGGCGCGCGCGGAGTGTGACCCGAGACTCATTTGCGCCAGAAGGCGGGCGTGAAGAGCACGAGCACCGTGAAAATCTCGAGCCGGCCGAGGATCATCACCAGGCTCAGGATCCAGGTCTGCACGTCGTCGAGCACACCGTAGTTCGACGCAGGACCGACCACGCCGAGCCCGGGACCCGCGTTGTTGATGCTCGCGATCACGCCTGAGAAGGAGGAGATGAAATCGAGTCCGGTGAGCAGCAGGGCGAACGTGGCCGCGACGACGCACATGAAATACAGAAATGTGAACGCCAGCACGGCGAAGGCGATCTCGTTGCGGATCACCTGCCCACCGATCCGCAGCGGCAGCACGGCGCTCGGATGCAGCAGCCGCAGGATCTCGCGGCCCGACTGCCGCACCAGCACCAGTGTGCGGATCATCTTGATGCCGCCGCCAGTCGAACCCGCCGCGCAGAGGAGGCACGACAGCAGCAGCATTGCCATCGGAACGAAGACGGGCCACTGCGCGTAATCGGTGGTGGCGAAGCCACAGGTCGTCGCGAGCGTGATGACGTTGAACGACGCGTAGCGCAGCGCCGTGACGAAGTCCGGGTAGGTGCCGGTGAGCACGAGGTACGCAGCGGCGGCGAAGCAGCTCAGGACGAGCACGCTCATGGTAGCGCGGGCTTCCGGATCGCGCCCGTAGGCCCGCAGCGTGCGGCCGCGCACCGCGAGAAAATGCGTCGCGAAATTCGTCACTGCGACGAAGTGGAAGATGATGAGGACTAGTTCGACGAGCGCGGAATCGAAGTAGCCGATGCTCGCGTCGTGCGTGGAGAACCCGCCCAGCGCCATCACCGAAAAGGCGTGGCAGACGGCGTCGAACCAGTTCATGCCGGCGAGCCGCAGGGACAGGATGCACACGACCGTGAACCCGACGTACACCAGCCAAAGCGCCTTCGCCGTCGAGGCGATGCGGGGAGTAAGCTTCGAGTCCTTCATTGGACCCGGCGTCTCGGCCTTGAAAAGCTGCATGCCTCCGACGCCGAGCAGCGGCAGGATCGCGACGGCCAGCACGATGATGCCCATGCCGCCGATCCAGTGCATGAGGTGGCGCCAGACGTTGATCGACGGCGCGAGCGCGTCGATTCCGTTGATCACGGTCGAGCCGGTCGTCGTGAGTCCGGAGGTGGCTTCGAAGTAGGCATCGGTGAACGACATGCCGCGGCCATCGAGCATCAGCGGCAGCGCGCCAACCGCCGGCAGCAGGGACCAGGTCAGCACCACCAGCATGATGCCGTCGCGGATACGCAGTTCCCGGCGGAAGCGGCGCGTGGCGAGCCACATCCCAAGCCCGCCGAAAAAGGATATGGCAGCGCTCGTGATGAATCCCGGCATGCCGTCGTCGCGGCGCGCGAGCGCGAGCACGAGCGGCACCAGCATGGTGATGCTGAACACCATCACCACGGCCGCCAGCACGTTTACGATCGGGTACACCGTCTGACGCAGCGCGAACTGCGCATCGGGGATGAGACCGACGCGGCCGGCGGTCGCGCCGAGCTTCATGCCTGGAACAGGCGCCCGACGGCCGCGACGTGCCGGCGATCGGTGAGAAACAGGATCACGTGATCGTTCGGCTGCACGACCGTATCGTGGTGCGCCATGATGACGTCCTCGCCCCGAACGATTGCGCCGATCGTGGCGCCCTCGGGCAGCGGGATCTCCTCGACCCTCCGGCCGACCACCGGGCCGCCCCGATGCGCGGGCGCGACGGCTTCCATGGCCTCGGCAGCGCCACGCCGCAGCGAGTGCACCCGCTCGACCCGTCCACGGCGCACGTATGCGAGCAGTGAGCCGATCGTGACCGTCTGCGGCGAGATCGCCACGTCGATCGCGCCGGTCTCCATCAGCTCGGCGTAGGCGGGCTTCGAGATCAGCGCCATGACCTTGGGGCATCCGAGCCGCTTGGCGAGCATGGCGGAGAGGATGTTCGCCTCCTCCGAGTTCGTCAGCGCGACGAAGGCGTCCACCCCGTCGATGTTCTCCTCGACCAGCAGCTCCTCGTCCGCTGCGTCGCCGTTCAGAACGATGGTGTTGCTCAACTGCTCGGAAATCCGCGCAGCGCGCGCCGGATCGCGCTCGATGATCTTGACCTGGTTGTCCTCTTCGAGCTCCTGCGCGAGCCGCAGCCCGATGTTGCCGCCACCGGCGATCACCACGCGCCGCACCGGTTCTTCACGCTTGCGCATCTCGCTCATCACCACGCGGATGTCCTTGGTCGCCGCGAGGAAGAACACCTCGTCGCCGGGCTCGATCACGGTGTCGCCGTCGGGCCGCAGGCTGCGCCCGGCCCGGTAGATCGCGATCACGCGCGTGTCGATATCGGGCAGATGCTTGCGGATGTTGCGCAGCTGCTGGCCCACCAGCAGACCGCCCTGCACCGCGCGCACACCGACCAGCCGGACCCGGCCACCCGCGAAATCGACGATCTGCAGGGCGCCCGGATAGCGGATCAGCCGGCGGATATAAGTGGTGACGAGTTGCTCGGGACTCACGTACATGTCGACGGCGAAGCCGCCGCCGGCGGCCGCCTTTCCGTCCTGCGGCGAACTGAAGAGCTCGGTGCGGCTCGTGAAGTCCGGAGAGCGGATGCGCGCGATGCGCGTCGGCGTGCGAAAGAGCGTCCACGCCACCTGGCACGCGACCATGTTCACTTCGTCGCTGTTGGTCAGCGCCACCAGCATGTCGGCGCCCGCGGCGCCGGCCTGCTCGAGCGTACGTGGGCTTGCGGCATTGCCGCGCACGGTACGGATGTCGAGCCGGTCCTGCAGGTCGCGCAGCACCTCGTCATCGACATCCACGACGGTGACGTCGTTATCTTCTTCGCGGGCGAGGTGGTAAGCCGCGGTCCGGCCGACCTGGCCGGCACCGAGGATGATGATCTTCACGGTCGGCGATTGTAGTGGGGAAATGGGGGAAATAGAGAATGTCCCCTGTTCTCCCTCAGACGGTTTCGAGATTGGCGTAGCCCATCATGAGCCACTTGGTTCCCTGGCGTTCGAAATTGACCTGTACCCGTGCGTTCGACCCCTGGCCTTCGACGGACAGCACCACGCCGTCGCCGAACTTCTGGTGCCGTACCCGCTGCCCGAGCCGGAGGCTCCCCGGCTCGTCATCGACGAACCGGCCAGCGCGGGACGGGACGTAGGCGGGCCGCGTCACCTGCACCCTCGGGCGGACCTCCTCGACGAGTTCGGCCGGTATCTCGGCGATGAAACGCGACGGCGCGCCGTAGCTGTCCACCCCGTGCATGCGTCTCTGCTCCGCGTAGGTGAGATACAGATCACGCATTGCCCGCGTGGCGCCGACATAACACAGCCGGCGCTCCTCTTCGAGCCCGGCGACGTCGGTGATTGAGCGGGTGTGCGGGAAGAGCCCGTCCTCCATGCCGCACAGGAACACCACCGGGAACTCGAGGCCCTTGGCCGAGTGCAGCGTCATCATCTGCACGCAGTCCTCCCAGGCCTCGGCCTGACCTTCGCCGGATTCGAGCACCGCGTGCGAGAGAAACGCCGCAAGCGGCGACATGCTCGCATCCTCGGGCTCGAAGCCGCGCGCCGCGCTGACGAGCTCCTCGAGGTTCTCGAGCCGCGCCTCGCCCTTGTCCGCCTTCTCCTTGCGGTAGTGGGCGGTCAAGCCGCTCGCCAGGATGACGTGATCCACCTGTTCATGGAGCGGTAGCCCGCGCGTCGCAGCGTCGAGCTGCTCGATGAGCGCGAGGAAGCTCTGCAGGCACGCGCTGGTGCGGGCTCCGAGCTCTTCCGGGCAGGCGCCGCTCGCCCGCCACAGCGAGGTGGCGTTGGCGCGAGCATGAGCGCGGAGCACCTCGAGCGTGCGGGTGCCTATGCCGCGTGCGGGCAGATTCACCACGCGCTCGAAGGACGCGTCGTCGTCCCGGTTATCGATCAGGCGCAGATAGGCGAGCGCGTCCTTGATCTCGGCCCGCTCGAAGAATCGCAGCCCGCCGTACACGCGGTAGGGGATTCGTCCGGCGAGCAGGTATTCCTCGAACACGCGTGACTGCGCATTCGAGCGATACAGGATCGCCGTGTCGGCACGCTTCCCGCCGCGCGCGATCCAGTCGCGGATGCGGCCGACCACGAACTCGGCTTCGTCGCGCTCGTTGTAGGCCCGGTACAGGCGGATCGGCGCGCCGCGTTCGCCGCTGGTCCAAAGCCGCTTGCCAATCCGCCCGCCGTTGTTGGCGATGATTGCGTTGGCGGCGGCCAGGATGTTGCCCGTCGAGCGGTAGTTCTGCTCGAGACGGTAGAGCTGCACGCCCGCGAAATCCCGGCGGTACTGCTGCAGGTTCTCGACCCGCGCGCCGCGCCAGCGGTAGATGGACTGGTCGTCGTCTCCGACGACGAAGGGGATGCTGACCGAGCCGGCGAGCGCCTTGAGCCAGGCGTACTGGATCGCGTTGGTGTCCTGGAACTCGTCGACCAGGATGTGCCCGAACCGCGCGCGGTAATGCTCGACGAGACCGGGCGCCTCGCGCCAGAGCTCGAAACTGCGCAGCAGCAGCTCGGCGAAGTCGACGACGCCGTTGCGCCGGCAGGCTTCTTCGTAGGCCTCGTACAACCGGATCATCTGCCGGCGGGTCGGGTCACCCTCGTCCTTGAGATGCCTTGGCCGCAGGCCCTCGTCCTTCTGCGCATTGATGAACCAGGCGATCTCCTTCGGTATCCACCGCGCCTCGTCGAGCTCGAACGAACGGACGGTCTTGCGCACCAGGCGTTGCTGGTCCTCCGCGTCAAGGATCTGGAAAGACTGAGGCAGGCCGGCTTCGCGCCAGTGCATGCGGAGCAGCCGATGCGCGATACCGTGGAACGTGCCGACCCAGAGCGGGGCCGACGGCAGCCCGAGCTGGGTCTCGATCCGACCGCGCATCTCGCCGGCGGCCTTGTTCGTGAAGGTCACGGCGAGGATGCCGTGCGGCGAGACGTTCTCCACCTGCACGAGCCACGCGACGCGGTGTGTGAGCACGCGCGTCTTGCCGCTGCCGGCGCCGGCGAGTACCAACGTCGGCGCGAGCGGCGCAGCGACGGCCTGGCGCTGCGCGTCGTTCAGCGCATCGAGGAGGTGGGAGACATCCATGGGGGGCGGGATTGTAGCAATCCACGCCCCCGCCGAGTCGGGTGCTATCCCGTGGCCGGGACCGTCTCCCGAGCCGCGCCGCTCCGGCCGGTGCGCCAGGCGTCGCTCGTGTGCTCCATGTATCGCGCAGTCGTCTCTGCGGTCTCGACGCCGAAATATCGCTCGACGATGTGCAGCGCCATGTCGATGCCCGATGTCAGGCCGCCGGCGGTCGCGATCCGGCCGCTGTCGACGAAGCGCAGTCCGCGCCTGAGCTCGATGTCCGGAAACTCCCGGGCGAACCGATCCCAGAAGTCGTGATGAGTGGTGGCCGGAAGACCCGCGAGCAGTCCCGCCCGGGCGAGCTGGAACGCGCCCGTGCAGACCGACATCGTCACGTCGGCCCCCGTGCTCGCGCGCTTGAGCCAGGCCAGCGATTCCGGCGTGGACTGGTGCGCAGGAACGACGATGACGTTGGGCTCGGGGGCGTTGGTCACGTCGTAGTGCGGCACGACCTGCAGACCGCCGGTCATCCTCAGCATCGCGGCGGTGGGCGCCACCGTGTAGAGCTCGAAGGGATGCGAGTGCATCAGCATGCCGTCGAGCATCGTGTCCTGGAAAACCTCCCAGGGTCCTGCGGTGTCGATCACGTTGGCGGAGTCGCCGAGCAGGAAAGCCACCCGGACCCGCTTGCGGGTGGGCAGCGGCTCGCCCGCCATGGCGGTGCCAAACACGGCGACGGCGGCGCCGAGCGTCGCGCCGAGACAGTCACGTCGATTCATGGCAGGCCTCCTGATGGCCGAGGGGGAGGCCATTCTGGCCCGGGGGTGACGTGGCAGGCCGGACGATCAGGCGTCATTTTCTGCCAGGCCTGTGGCGCGCCGGTCGCCTCCGACGGACACTGGCGGCCCGGCGCAATGGACGAGGATCCTCGATGAGCAGACCGACGGCCGCCCGCAGTCGCAGCGGACGCGAGCGCACGCATCAAGTCGCCATGCTCGCCTACCGCCACGCACAGGTCCTGGACATTGCGGGTCCGCTGGAGGTGTTCGCCCGTACCAGCCGCTGGCTCAAGGATCACGCGGGCCGGCGTGTGCCGGCCTACACGGTCGAGCTCGTGGCCGCGCGTCGCGGACCCCTCGAGACGTCGGGCGGCTTGCGGCTGGTCGCCACGCGCACTTATCGCGAGCTCCACCGCGTCGACACGCTGCTGGTGGCCGGTGGAATCGGCTACGAGGCCGCGCTTGCCGACGCCGAGCTCCTTGCATGGCTGCGGGTCCGCGCGAAAGTGGTGCGCCGCGTCGGCTCGATCTGCACCGGTGCGCTGATACTGGCTCGCGCCGGTCTGTTGGACGGCCGCGCCGCGACTACTCACTGGGCCTACTGCGACCGGCTTGCGCGCACGGCCCCGCGTACCCGCGTCGAACCCGACGCGCTTTACGTCCAGAGCGGCCGGGTCTACACGTCCGCAGGAGTGACGGCCGGAATGGACATGGCGCTCGCGATGGTCGAGCACGACTGGGGCAAGGCTACAGCGCTCGCCGTAGCGCGCGAGCTCGTGATGTTCGTCAAGCGGCCCGGCGGACAGTCGCAGTTCAGCCACTTCCTCGAGGCGCAGCAGCGCGACGACCGGTTCGGCGCCCTGGAGCTGTGGATGCTCGAGCATCTCGACGCGGATCTCTCGGTCGAGCGGCTGGCGCGCCGCTGCAGCATGAGCGAGCGGCATTTCGCGCGGCTGTTCGCCGCCCGGATCGGCCGTCCGCCCGCGACTCACGTCGCCCGGCTGCGGATCGACGCCGCACGGCGCAGGATCGAGGAAGGGGCGGCGCGAATGAAGGACGTGGCGCGCGAGTGCGGCTTCGGCGACGAGCAACGGCTGCGCCGTGCGTTCCGCCGCACACTCGGTGTCACCCCGCAGGAATACCGCCAGCGCTTCGCCTGATGCGACAAGCGGCGATGGATTGCGTACAGTTCCCGCCTTTCGTTCGCATCGAGGATGGATGAATGAGAGCGGTAGCGAGGATCGGTTGCTGGCTTTTGGTCATGCTGTCCGGGGCCGCCTGCGACCGGGAGGCGCCCGCCGGCAGCGCAACTCCGGGCGCGGCGCCGCAGGCGCGAGCCGCAACGACGAACGCCGACTGGGACGGGTTCGTCACGTCCTATATCGAGGATTATTTCGCGGCCAACCCGGTATTCGCGGTCTATGCGGGGCGCCACGAGTTCGACGGCCGCATGCAGGACTTCAGCGCCGGAGCGATTGCAAAGGAGATCGAGCGGCTGCGCGCGGCCCGCACACGGGCCGCCGGTTTCGACGTTGGGAGCCTCGGGCCGCGGCAGGCGTTCGAGCGCGACTATCTCCTGTCGCGGATCGACCGCGACCTGTTCTGGCTCGCCGAGGCGGAATGGCCGTTCCGCAGCCCCGACTACTACCTGGGCTGGCTCGACCCCGACGCGTACTTGAACAAGCCCTACGCACCGGTCGAGCAGCGGATGCGCGCCTATATCGCCTACGCAAAGACGATCCCGAATGCGGCGGCGCAGATCCGCGCAAACCTTCGTACGCCGATGCCGCGGCCCTGGATCGATTACGGCGTCAACGCCTTCGTGGGTTTCGCCAAGTTCTATCTCGAGGACGTGACGCCCGTATACGCCGAGGTGACCGACGCCGCGCTGCAGTCGGAGCTCACCCGCGTAAACGCGGCGGCCGCGAAGGCGATGCGCGAGCTCGCGGCCTGGCTCGAGTCCGGGCGATCGCGCGCGAACGACGACTTCGCGCTCGGCGCGGCGATGTACTCGCGGATGCTCGAGGCGACCGAGAGCGTGGACGTGCCGCTCGAGCGACTCGCCGCCGTGGGGCAGGCAGACCTCGAGCGCAACACGGCCGCGCTCCGCGACGCGTGCGGGCGATTCCTGCCTGGAGCGACGGTCGCGGCCTGCGTCGACAAGGTGCGCTCGCACAAGCCCGCCGACGGCCCGGTGGCCAGTGCTACCCGGCAGCTACCCGAGCTCGAGGCGTTCGTGCGCGCGAAGGACCTGGTCAGCATACCCGGCGAGGAACGCGCGCGCGTGGCGCAGGCGCCGCCGTACAACGCGCAGAACTTCGCCTACATCCAGACGCCGGGACCGTTCGAGCCGGGCGTGCCGGCGACCTACTACATCGCCGCACCCGACCCGAAGTGGTCCGCCAGGGAGCGCGCGCAGTACGTGCAGCCCGAGGCGGGCCTGCTCTTCATATCGGCTCACGAGGTCTGGCCCGGTCATTTTCTGCACTTCCTGCATGCAAACCGCAGCAAGTCGAAGGTCGGCCAGGTGTTCCAGAGCTATGCCTTCATCGAGGGCTGGGCGCACTATACCGAGGAGATGATGTGGGACGCCGGTCTGCACGAAGGTGACGGCGAGGCGCATATCGGTCAGCTGATGCAGGCGCTGTGGCGCAACGTCCGCTACGTGTCCGCGATCGGCCTGCACACCGGCGGCATGAGCCTCGAGGAATCCGAGCGGCTCTTTCGCGAGGTCGCGTACCTCGATCCGGGGAACGCGCGTCAGCAGGCAATGCGCGGGACTTACGACCCCGCCTATCTCAACTACACGCTGGGTAAGCTGATGATTCGCAAGCTGCGCGACGACTGGGTGGCGACGCGGGGCGGGCGCGCGGCATGGAAGGAGTTCCACGACACGCTGCTCTCACACGGCGGGCCGCCGCTCCCGCTGGTGCGCCGCGGGATGCTCGGTGGCGCGGCCGGCGGCGTGCTCTGATCGTAGGGCACACGCGCCGCGAGGCGCCCCGGCGTGATCCAGTGAGCGGGCGCGTCAGTGCCCGAGGCTCTCGAAGGTTTCGTTCTGCACGGCGTACGACTGCCAGTCGCGGTAGTCGAAGTGCCACCACTCCTCCGGTAGAACGGTGAAGCCTTCCGCCTCCATGGCCTGGCGCAGCAGGTCGCGCAGCTCGCGCTGCCGAGCGGTTCCGCCCGCGTAGTCGGTGTACGCGCGCGGCGACATCTCGTCGTACAGGCTTGGCATCTGTACCGCCTTGCCCGTCTTCATGTCGTACAGCGTGAGATCGACGGCACAGCCTCGATTGTGCTTGGAGCCCTTGGCCGGGTCTGCGACGAAGTCGTGCTTGTCGGGCGGCGTGGCGTCCCAGAACATCTTCGTCACGAACCAGGGCCGGTAGCCGTCGTGGATCAGCAGGCCAAGCCCACGCGCCTTGAGTTCTCGATGCGCGCGCACCAACGCCTCTCCGGCGGGCCGCTGCAGGAATGCGCGCGCCTGGGTGTACACCGGCTCGCCGAGGAAGTTGTGCTCGGTCGCGTAGCGGATGTCGAGGCGAATCGTCGGGTCGAGGGTGACCAGCTCGACGAGATCGCTTGGCCGCTCCTGACCTCGCGGTGCGGGCGGTGTTGCCGCGAGGGCTTCCTGCCGCAGCTCGGCAACGGGTCGCAACGGCTCGATGCGAAAGACCTCGGGTGAAGAGGCACACCCGGAAAGGCTCAGCGCCGCCGCGACGATCAGCAGACTGCGGGGGAATTTCGCGCGCATGACTCCACCACGGCGCGCGGGCGCCGGCGGGACGAAAGATACCTGAGCAGCCGGCCAGGGGCGGTCTGTCGCGAGTGTAAGAGTGTAAGTAGACTGCTCCAAGGCAGGCCGCGTGGAGCTGACAAGGTACGACTGTTGGACGGCGCATGCGACTTGCGGACAGCAGGGTTTGAAGGCCGTCGTTTCCACGCTCGGACGGCGAGCCGCCGCCAGACGACCTGGCCGAGATGCTGGTGCTGGGCATGACCCGCGCGCAACAACTCGCCCGCGAAAGGGTCGGCGATTCCGGTGCCTACAGTATTCTGTACAGTGGCTACAGTGCCCGGCGTGTGGACGGCTGGCACATCCATATCGTTTTGTTGACCGGCCGCTGGCGTAAGGCGTGGCTGTACCTCGTGCTTGCCGGCAAGAACGCGTTGCAGGCGCTCGGCCTGCGCCGCGACGACGCGCCGCGACTGGCCCAATGACGCCAGAACGGTGGTCGGTGCTGCTTCGCGGCCTCGGGGCTCGTCCGGACGATTCGACCTACGCGCGCCTCTCGGCGGCATACGCGGAGCGCCACCGTGCCTACCATACCGAGCGGCACATAGACGAATGCCTGGCGCTGTTCGATGAGGTCCGCGCATTGGCTGCAGAACCACTCGAAGTCGAGTGTGCGCTGTGGTTTCACGATGCCATTTACGAACCAACGTCGAGCAACAATGAGTCCCGCAGCGCCGACTGGGCAGGAGCGTTTCTGCAGAAACACGGGGTGGCATCGATTCGAATCGAGCGGGTTCGCCGCCACGTACTGGCGACGCAACACGTCAGCTCGGCGCCCGCTGATGATTCTGGACTCGTCGTCGACATCGACCTCGCCATCCTCGGGTCACTGCCCGAGCGGTACGCGGAGTTCGAGCGTGATGTTCGGCGCGAGTACCGCTGGGTGCCCGCGGTCGTGTATCGCAGGAAACGTGCACAGATCCTGATGTCATTTCTGGACCGGCCCAGGATTTACCACTTCGAACCGCTGGCGGATCGATTCGAGGCGAGGGCGCGGCGCAACATCGCCGAGGCCGTTCAGACACTCACTGGTAATTCACCCGCCGAGAGGTCGGACTGAGGTCGCACCGGCCGAAAGCGGGCGTCGACGTCCACGACGCCGAACCCACGGACAACTCACCTTCGTTGCGCACGGCGGGAATTGGAGAATGCGCCCATTTCCCGCGGCATCCACCGCGCCACGATGATTGCGGCCGCCATCGCCACGGCGAGATCCCCCCAGCCCGCGGCCGCGCCGGGAGTCCCGAGAGAGAGCGCGAGGAATACGAGCGCGAGGAGCATCGTGATCCCGGCCGCGACGTGCGGCAGCAGCCCGGCACCCGCCAGCAGCCAGCCGAGCGCAAGGAAGCTGAAGGCCTTGCCTGCGAGCAGAGGCACGGACGGCCGCCCGGTCAGAAAATCGGGGAACGCGGGCCAGGCGAATTCATACCGGCCTGCGTCTCCGGTCAACGCCGCCGCGACCGGCCAGGCGAGCCAGGTCACGAGCAGTGAGGCGAGCAGCGCCGCGCGCGTCCGCTCGCCCAGGCGGCTGATCAGCACGAGCGATGGCAGGAGCAGCACGAGTGCGGCGATCAGGTCGACGGTGAGCAGGCTGCCCGCCACGAAGGTACGCCCGACCAGCACCACTGCGATGATCACCAGCAGGACGTCCACCGCGCGCTGGCGCCGGACAAGATGAAAGACCGCCTCCGCGACGATCAGCCAGCCGATCAGGTAGGCCGCCGTCTCCGCGAACCGGAAATGCGGCGTAAAGAGCGGGCGCACCGCGCGCTTGAGCTGCCCCAGACTCGCATCGGGCAGCAGCGGCCAGAGCCTCATCACCAGCCACAGCACCACGATCAGCGCGGCCACGGCGCGTGCGCGGTTGACCGGTGCGCCCTGCGGCGCAATGCGCGAGCCGAAGGCATGCCACGCGGAGCCACCGAGCGTGCCGGCGAGCGCGCCGACCGCGTTCAGGGTCAGGTCGGTCAGGCTCGGCACCCGCGGCGCGATGGACGCCTGCAGCAGCTCCATCGAGAGGGAAAGCGCCACCCCGGCAATCAGCGCGGCACCCATCGCGGCGGTGCGCCCGAAGCGCGGCTCGACGATCAATGCCACGCAGAAGCCGAGCGGCATGTAGAGCAGCACGTTGTTGAGCATGTCGCCACGCGAGGCGCGCGCCCACGTGAGGAGCTCGACCGCCGCCACCATCGACGGGCCGTCCGGCGCGAAGCGGAACGGGTACAGCGAAACGTACAGGATCAGCAGGACGGCGACTGCGAGCAGCAGCGGTGCGGCAAGGTGCGGTCGGTGCGCCATGCCGCTCAGGCGCCGAACGCAAAGCGGATCTTGACGAAGTGGTCGAGCAGCAGCGCCGCGAATAGCAGCATCAGGTAGCTCACCGAGTACCGGAACACCTGCATCGGCAGATGCGCCGGCGCATCCTTTCTTCGCAACGCGATCGCGTGCCGGGTGAACTGCATTCCGAGCAGCATCGCGGCGGTGAGATAGAGCAGACCGGTCATGCCCGTGATATAGGGCAGCACCGTGACGATCACGAGCAGGATCGTGTAGAGCAGGATCTGCAGCCGCGTGAACTCGATCCCGTACGCGACGGGCAGCATCGGGATGCCGGCTTTCGCGTAATCGTCGCGGCGTGCGATGGCCAGCGCCCAGAAGTGCGGCGGCGTCCACGCGAAGATGATCAGGAAGAGCAACAGCGCATGCGGCTCGACCTGTCCCGTCACCGCCGTCCAGCCGAGGACGGGTGGCGCGGCGCCCGCGGCGCCGCCAATCACGATGTTCTGCGGCGTCGCATGCTTGAGCCAGGCGGTGTAGAGCACCGCGTAGCCGATCAGCGAGGCGAAGGTGAGCGCGGCGGTCAGCACGTTGACCCGTGTGGTGAGCACAACCATCGATGCCGCGCCGAGCACCGCCGCGTAGCCGAGCGCCCGGTTGGCGCTGACGTGTCCCGTCGGGATCGGCCGGTGGCGCGTGCGCGCCATCTTCTGGTCGTAGTGCCGGTCGAGGACGTGGTTGATCGCCGCGGCGCTCGTCGCGGCGAGGGCGATCCCGAGCGTGCCGAACACGACCGGTGCGAGGGGTGGCAGGCCCGGCGCGGCCAGCACCATGCCGACCACGGCCGTGAACACGATCAGCGCGACGACCCTGGGCTTGCCCAGCTCGAGATAGTCGCGCCAGCTCGCGCTCACCGTCGGAGCGGTATCGGCAGGAGGATCGGATGACACTCGCGGTCCTTGGGCGTTCGGGCCGCGATTCTACCGCCCTCAGTCCCGGGCTGCCGGCGGGGTGACTGCGCGCAGCAGGCCGATCGTGGCGAGCAGCAGCAGAGCTGCGATGCCATTGTGAGCGGTGGCAAGCGCGAGCGGCAGGCGCATGAGCACCATGGCGGGGCCCAGCAAGAGCTGTGTGACGAGCACGACACCGAGCACCGTGCCCGCGATGCGTACCGGGCGCGAGCCCGTGGCGCGCATCGCGCGCCACGCCGCGAATCCGAGCGCGAGCGCCGCGATGACCGCGCCGATGCGATGCGTGTAGTGGATCGCGACGCGCGCGGGATGATCGAGCACACCGCCCTCGTAATCGATGCCGAGGCCGCGCCAGAGCACGAAGGCGTTACGGAAATCCATTTCCGGCCAGAGCGTCGCCTGGCAGGTCGGGAAGTCCGGGCAGGCAAGCGCCGCGTAATTCGAGCTCACCCAGCCGCCGAGCGCGATTTGCAGCGCGAGTATCCCGAGCGCCGCCAGCACCCACCGACGAAGCCCTGCCGCTCCGGCGGCGCGGTCCGCGACGCCTGCCGGCAGTGAAAGCCACCACAGGAGCGCGGTGGTCGTCATGCCGCCGATCAGGTGCGCGACCACGAACAGCGGCTTCAGCAGCAAGGTGACCGTCCACATGCCGAGGAGCCCCTGGAACACGACCAGCAGCACGAGCATGAGCGGCAGCCGCGTAGCCTGCCGAGGATCGCGCCGGTTCGCCCACGCGCACGCGGCGATCGCGATGATGAGCAGGCCGAGGCCGGCCGCGAGATAGCGATGCAGCATTTCCTTGATCGCCTTGCCCGCCTCGAGCGGCCGGTCGGGATACGCCCGGTTCGCGTGCTCCACGTTCTCGAGCGCCTGTCCGACCGTCAGATGCCCGTAACAGCCGGGCCAGTCCGGGCAGCCGAGACCGGCGTCGCTCAGACGCACCCAGGCGCCCAGCACGACGACGCACAGCGCGAGCAGCGTGCCGGCGATGCAGAGGCGATGGAACAGCGTCAGTCTCATGAGGCGTGTCCGTTCAGCCGATGTGTGAGAGTCGCAGCAGTCGTTTGAGATCGTCGAGCAGCGCCTTGTCCGGCGCGGCCGCCGCATAGCTCATCATCAGGTTGCCGAGCGGGTCGACGATGTAGACGCGCCCGGCATCCGTCACCGGCCCCGAGTCGAGCGTCGGGATCAGGTGTGTAAGCGCTTCGAGTTGCGCCTGCGTGGGCACTGCTACGATGAGATCGGGGTGCTCGGCGAGGAGCCCCGCATCCGCACAGCACGGACCGGCCGCGAGAAACACGCGTCGCACTCGATCGGCATCCTTGTTGAGCGCAAGCCTGGTCTGGCGTGTGAGGTAAAGTGCGTCGCGGCAGCGCGCGTTACAGCGCGACGAGCCGATGAAGAGCAGTGTCCAGCGGTCGCGCAGCAGATCGCCTGCGATTCGGCTGCCGTCAGGCGCCGCGAACTCGAGCGCTGGCAGCGGTACGGCGGGATCGACGAGCTCGCCCTGGTTGGCCGCGCCGCGTGGTCGCCAGCCAGGCGTGCCGTAATACAGCCAGAACGCGGCCACGACCGGCACGAAAAAAAGCGCCGCGAGCACGAGCAGGCTCCGCCGGCCGCGAACCGCACCAGGCGCGCGGGCGGCGGTCATGGCCGTTCGCCGTCCTGGACGCGAGCGCGACGCAGGCTCGTGACGACCAGCAAGACCACCGCGACGATCCCGAATGCAAACCACTGGATCGCATATGCGACGTGCCGCGCGGGACTCATCCGCAACGCCGGCTGCCACCTGCGCTCATAGCCGTCCGGCGCCCGAGGGTCCAGCAGCACGAGATGTGGCTCGATCGGTTCCCCGAGTGTCGCCGCGAGCTGCTCCGCCGTGGGGAAATGCATCACCCGCGGCCAGACTCCCGGATCGGGGGCGACCGCCTCGCGCAATCGCAGCCCCGGCATCGGCGGCCGATCGACCCGGCCGGCGATCTCGCGCGCGTCATCCGGGACGTCCACCGCGGGAAGCCGCTCGCGGCTGCCGCCGAGCGGCACCCAGCCGCGATCGACCAGCAGCAGCGCACCTCCGGTCGTTCGCCGGAACGGCGTCAGAACACGATAGCCGGGGCGGCCGTCGGCGGAGGGCATGTTGTCGAGCAGGATCTGTCGCTGCGGCGCGTACGCGCCGCGAGCGCTGACGGTCTGGTAACGCGACAGGCCCTCGAGCGACCGTGACGTGACGTCCACCACGACCGCGTCGCCGCGCTGGAACTCGTCGATCAGCGCCTGCCTCTGGCGCGAGCGGTCGAGCTGCCAGTACCCCAGCCAGACACAGAGTGCCACGAGCAGCGCGGTCGCAAGCACCGCGACCGGGTGAGGCGGTCGGAATGAAGACATCCTCGATCCGGGCCCGAACGCGCTACATCCAGTACACGAACACGAACAGCCCGAGCCAGACGACATCGACGAAGTGCCAGTACCAGGCGACACCCTCGAAGGCGAAGTGGTTCGCCGGGGTAAAGTGACCCTTCATGACGCGCAGCCAGATGATCAGCAGCATGATGGCGCCGATGGTCACGTGCAGCCCGTGAAACCCGGTCAGCATGTAGAAGGTCGAGCCGTAGATGCCGGAGTTGAGGGTGAGATTCAGGTCCTTCCAGGCATGCGCGTACTCCGCGGCCTGCAGCCCGACGAACAGGAACCCGAGCACGAACGTCGCTGCCAGCAAGATCTTCAGCACCGTGCGGTTTCCCGCGCGCAGCGCATGATGCGCGATCGTGACCGTGATGCCGGAGATCAGCAGGATCGCGGTATTGATCGCGGGCAGGCCGAAAGCCGGGATCGTCTCGAACTCACCGCCCACGTTACCGGGCCCGTTGGTCGGCCACGCTGTCTCGTAGCCCTCCCACGCGAAGGTGTTGGTGAGGAACTTCGTGCCCTCACCGCCCAGCCACGGTACCGAGAGCTGGCGCGCATAGAACAGCGCGCCGAAGAAGGCTCCGAAGAACATTACCTCGGAGAAGATGAACCACATCATCCCCATGCGGAACGAGCGGTCCACGCCCTCGTTGTAGAGCCCGCTCTCGCTCTCCCCGATCACAGCTCCGAACCAGCCGATGAACATGTAGATCACTATTGCGAATCCGATGACGAAGACCCACGGCCAGAGCGCGAAGCCATTCAACAGCATCGACACACCCAGCATCGTCGTGAAGAGCGCGACCGCTCCGATCGCCGGCCACTTGCTGCCATGCGGGATGTAGTACTTGCCCGCGTCCTGGGCGGCGTGTGCGTGAGCCATTTTCTCTATCCCTTCTCCGGCATCGTGTACATCGAATAGGCGAGCGTCATGCGGTCGACCTGCGGTGGAAGCTGCGGATCTACGATGAATCGCACCGTGAACTCCCGCTCCTCGAGGGCGCCGAAGTGCTGCGGCGTGAAGCAGAAGCACTCCGTCTTCTGCAGATAGCGGGCGGCGTAGGCGGGCGCGACGCTGGGAATCGCCTGGCCGGTCGCCGGGCGTCCCGCGCGGCTGCGGATGCGGAACCGTGCTTCGTGCAGCCGTCCGGGAACGACCGTGATCGCGGAGGCCGCGGGCATGAGCTCCCAGTCGCTCCCCGGCGCGAGCGCCGAGACGAGCTCGAGCGTGACCTCGCGCGCCGCCGCTGCCGTCTCGACCGCGCCGGACGGCGCCGCGTTGACACGGATGCCGGCGATCTCGCAGATCACGTCGTACAGCGGCACCAGCGCGAAACCAAACGCGAAGCTCCCCGCCGCCATCAGCAGCAGGCGGCGGGTGAGCGATGCGTTGCGGCGGCGGGTGCCTTCGTTCATCGTGGCGCGCGCCTCAGGCCTGCGACTTGATGACGCCGGAGGCGATGAACGCGACGTAGATCGCGATCGCGATCAGCGCGAGGACCACGGTGTTGCGCCGGATGCGTCGACGGCGCTCGTCTTCTGGAAGCTCGCCGGTCACGAATGCATCTCGCCGCCGCGCACCGCGGGCGGCTCGTCGAAGGTGTGATACGGCGCGGGCGAGGGCACGGTCCACTCGAGACCGTGGCTGCGTGCGCCGTCCCATACCACGGCCGACGCGGGCGCCCCGCCGCGGACGCAGCGCCAGACCAGGTAGACGAACAGCAGCTGAGACAGCCCGAAGCCAAATCCCCCGATCGACGACACCATGTTCCAGTCGGCGAACTGCGTCGCGTAATCGGGGATGCGCCGTGGCATTCCGGCGAGCCCGAGGAAGTGCTGCGGGAAGAACAGGACGTTGACGAAGATCGCGGACAGCCAGAAATGCAACTTTGCGAGCTTCATGTCGTACATGTGGCCGGTCCACTTCGGCAGCCAGTAATACACCGCCCCCATGATCGCGAACACCGCGCCTGGCACGAGCACGTAGTGGAAGTGCGCGACGATGAAATACGTGTCGTGATACTGGAAGTCGACCGGGACGATCGACATCATCAGCCCCGAAAATCCGCCGATCGTGAACAGGAACAGGAACGCGAGCGCAAACAGCATCGGCGGCTCGAAGCTGATCGAGCCCTTCCACATCGTCGCCGTCCAGTTGAAGACCTTTACGCCGGTCGGAACCGCGATCAGCATGGTCGCCAGCATGAAGAACATCTCGCCGGCGAGCGGCATGCCCACCGTGAACATGTGGTGCGCCCAGACGATGAACGACAGGAACGCGATCGAGGCGGTCGCATACACCATCGAGTCGTAGCCAAAGAGCTTCTTGCGGGCGAACGTCGGGATGATCTCGGAGACGATCCCGAACGCCGGCAGGATCATGATGTAGACCTCGGGGTGCCCGAAGAACCAGAAGATGTGCTGGTAGAGCACCGGGTCGCCGCCGCCCGCGGCCGAGAAGAACGTCGAGCCGAAGAAGTGGTCGGTGAGCAGCATGGTGACGGCGCCCGCGAACACCGGCATCACCGCGATCAGCAGGTAGGCCGTGATCAGCCAGGTCCAGACGAACATCGGCATGGCGAGCAGGGTCATGCCCGGGGCGCGCATGTTCATGATCGTCACGATGATGTTGATCGCGCCCATGATCGAGGAAGCGCCCGCCAGGTGGATCGCGAAGATCGCGAGCGGCAGCGCATCGCCCGTCTGCAGCACGAGCGGTGGGTAGAGCGTCCACCCCGCGGCGGGCCCGCCTCCGGGCATGAACAGCGACAGGATCAGGAGCGAGAACGCGGCCACCAGCAGCCAGAAGCTGAAGTTGTTCATCCGCGGCAGCGCCATGTCGGGTGCGCCGATCTGCAGCGGAATCATCCAGTTGCCGAGACCGACCGTCGCCGGCATCACCGCGCCGAACACCATGATCAGCGCATGCACCGTGGTCATCGTGTTGAAGAAGCCCGGGTCGACGAGCTGCATCCCAGGCACGAAGAGCTCCGCGCGGACGACGAGCGCCATCCCGCCGCCGATCAGGAACATGATCAGGCTGAACACCAGGTACATCGTCCCGATGTCCTTGTGGTTGGTCGTCGTGAGCCAGCGGCGGATGCCCTTCTCGGGCCCATGGTGGTGATCGTCATGCCCGTGCAGGTGGCCGGCGTGGGCGACAGTGTCGGTCGTAGCGCTCATCGTCGGTTACTCCGTGGTCTTGTGCGCCGCGAGCCAGGCGTCGAACTCGGCGCGTGGCTTGACCTCGACGACCACCGGCATGAAGCCGTGGTCGCGGCCGCAGAGCTCCGCACACTGGCCGCGGTAGGTGCCGGCCTCGTCGGCGGTGAACCAGAGCTCGTTTATGAATCCCGGGATCGCGTCCTTCTTCATGCCGAAGTCCGGCACCCACCAGGCATGGATGACGTCCGCGGCCGTGATCAGCACCCGGACCTTTACGCCCTGCGGGACGACCAGAGGGTTGTCGACCTCGAGCAGGTAGTTCTGGACCGTCCGCGGGTCGACGCCCGAGCCCAGCTGCCGGGCGGTGTCATGCCTTCGGGCGAGCGTCGAGAAAAAGGACACGCCGTGCTCGACGTATTCGTATTGCCACTTCCACTGGTAGCCAGTGACCTTGACGGTGAGCTCGGAGCCGCTCGAATCCTCGATCGCGACCAGCGTGCGCGCCGCCGGGATGGCCATGAACACCAGGATCAGCACCGGGATGATCGTCCAGATCACTTCGGCCAACGTGCTGTGATCGAAGCTCGCAGGCGTCGCGCCCTTCGAGTGGCGGAAAGTCGCGACGGAATAGATCATCACGGCGAACACCGCGACCGCGATCGCGACGCACACCCACAGGATCAACATGTGCAGGCCGTAGATGTCGCGGGACAGAGGGGTGACGCCCACGCGCAGGTTCAGGTCCCAGGCGGCATACGCAGGTCCCCCCGCGAGGAGCAGGGCGACGCCGCCGGCCAAGGCGCGCTTACGACTCTTCATGCTTGACAGGCTCCTGTGTCGACCGGCCGCGGTCGAAGGACCGCGACCTCCGTCCCACCCCGAAGTCGTGAAGGTGACGCGCAGGTCGCTCTTCTCCTCCGCGCTGCAGCGGGCGGCGCCGACGCAGCGTGGACGTGGCCGCGAAGTTTAACCCGCCCGGCGGGGGCCGGCGCACGGCGCGCGAGTCGCTATGCCAACCGGGCCAGAGCCGTCTTGCCAAGCATTCGTGCCACGACGCCGGTGTCCGGAGGTGATAGCGCCGGGATCACGGCGATGGGTGAAGCGCCGAGCAGTCGCTCGAGGGTGGCGAGGTTCTCCCCGGGACGCGCGAACTCCGGGTCGATGCGATTTCCGATCCAGCCCACGAATGGCGCGGGTCCGCGGCGTATCGCCTCGAAGGTGAGCTGCGCATGATTCAGACAGCCGAGCCGCATTCCGACGACGAGCAGCACGGGCAGGCCGAGCGCTTCGGGCAGGTCGCTCGTGAAGCCGCGCGGATGCAGTGGGACGCGCCAGCCTCCGGCACCCTCGACGACCGTCCACTCGCAGCTCTCGCATGCGCGTTCATACCATTCGAGCAGCGCCGGCAGCGGCGTTTCGATACCAGCCTCGGCCGCCGCGAGATGCGGCGCGATGGCGGGTTCGAAACACCAGGGATTGACGAGCTCGTATGGCGCGGTCGGCCGACCCTCGGCCTGCAGCGCGAGCGCATCTGCGTTGCGCAAGCCTTCCGGTGTGCGCGCGGCGCCGCTCGCCAGCGGCTTTAGCCCCCGGGCGCGGCGCCCTGCCTGGTTCAGGGCCCGGACCAGCGCCGCGGCCACCAGCGTCTTGCCGACCCCGGTGTCGGTCCCGGTCACATAGATAGAGTGCCGCTCAGACCGAGCCGGCATCGGCGTCCGCTCCTGTCTCTATGAAATTACCTGAAAATGATCGTTCGAGCCCCAAGCAAGTCGACATCGGCATAAATAAAAGCTACTCAATTGCGCCGGCCGATCCGTGACACGGGAATGCGGGTTTCGCCAGCAGGGGCCCGCAAGCGCTGCGGGGTCACCGGCGCCCAGGCCTGGCCAAAAACCACTTCGTACGTGGCCGGCAGGCGGCCGTCGCGACGCTCGTTCTCGTAGGCGGCGGTCATTCGCTCGATCGCACGCCGCCCGGTGAGACCACGTGAGCGGCCGGCGTTCACGTTATGGGCGCCGATCGCTTTGAGATCGCGCATCAGCCTGCGGACGTCGGGGTAGGTGAGGGTATAACGCTCCACGTCCATCACGG
>Ga0268386_10000025_pt1 | contig 70615 bp, 62 predicted proteins | sample RVTome_15_FD_200260 | JGI IMG/M metagenome (GOLD analysis project Ga0268386, IMG submission 200260) | Soil microbial communities from uranium-contaminated site in the Upper Colorado River Basin, Wyoming, United States - RVT150D86... ... | reverse complement strand
GCGTGTCCGGTCCGGTCGGCGGCAGCGCAGGTTCGCTGCGCCGTGCCCTTGCCGTAATGCGTCGTCATCCCGCCGAAGGGCCGCTGATAGATGCGCCCGTCCTCGGTGCGCGAGAACGGCACGCCATAGTGCTCGAGCTCGATCACGGCGGAGGGTCCCTCCCGGCACATGAACTCGATCGCGTCCTGGTCGCCGAGCCAGTCCGAGCCCTTGATCGTGTCGTAGAAGTGGAAGCGCCAGTCGTCCTCGCCCATGTTGCCGAGCGCCGCGCTGATCCCGCCCTGCGCAGCCACGGTGTGGCTGCGTGTCGGGAACACCTTGGTGATGCAGGCCGTCGACAGGCCCGCCTGCGCGAGCCCGAAGGTCGCACGCAGCCCGGCGCCGCCGGCGCCGACGACCACGACGTCGTAGCTGTGGTCGATGAACGCCGTGCCGTTCATGCCGGCACTCCGAGCGCGAGCCGCAGAACGGCGATCGCGCCGGCCGCCGCCGCAAGCACGAGCGCGAACTTCATCCCGATCAGGAGCGCAAGCCGCAGGCCCCTCGAGCCGACGTAGTCCTCGATCACCACCTGCAGCCCGAGGATCGTATGCCAGGCCAGCGTGCTGATCAGAAGCAGCAGAAGCGTCGCGGCGAGCGGAGAGTCGAGCCACGCCCGCACCCGGTCCAGGGCGACGCCGTCGAGCCCGGCCAGCGCGACAAAAAACCAGATACCGAGTATCGCTACCGCGATCGCGCTCAACCGCTGTGCGTACCAGTGCCTGGAGCCCTCTTTCGCCGAGCCGAGACCCAGCACCCGCCCGAGCGGGCTCTCGAGGCTCATGCCGCGCCTCCCGGGCCGCCTTGCAGCACGAGCCACAACACCGCGGTCAGCACCAGCGAGGCGATGGCCACGGCCCAGCCGCTCGCGCGCGCGATGCCGGGCTCGAAGCCGATCCCGACGTCCCAGCACAGATGCCGGATGCCGTTCAGGAAGTGATAGCACCAGCTCCAGAGCACGCCGGCGAGCACGACCTGCATCGGGATCGATGCAAAGCACGAGAGCGCACGCTCGTAGGATTCGGGCCCGCGCGCCGCCGCCACCAGCCAGTAGACGAGCAGCAGGAAACCCCCGCTCAACAGTATGCCGGTGAGGCGGTGCAGGATCGACAGCGTGTTGGAGTACAGCCATCGATACTGCATGAACGGTGACAGCGGCCGTTCATGTCGGGCCATGCGTGCGTACCTCTTCAATGCGGCCGGGAACCATCGCGCGTCGGCGCCGGCCCGACGCGCGACCCCGGCGCGCCGTCAAAAATCGATGCAGCGACCGTTCTTCTCCCAGTCTCCGTAGCGGGTAGGATCGGGACCTTCCCGACCCCCGATCTCGCGCGGGGCCTGCGCATTGGTGGACGCGGGCTGCGGCTGGGCAGGCGTCGCCGGTGCAGCCTCCCCGGTCGGCGACCGGCCCTCGACGGATTCTGACTGTGCAGGCTGCATGGCGATCAGCAGAGAAGTCTGCCAGATTGAGCGATGCTTCACCATATTGATACTCAAGGCAAAATCCGATGAGCGGTGACGAACGCTGCCTGCGGTCACTCGCGGTGGTCCGTTGCAGCGGACCCGATGCGCACTCGTTCCTGCAGGGGCAGCTGACCAGCGACATCGCGCGGCTCGAGGATGGGACGCAGCTCGCGGCGTACGCGACGCCCCATGGACGGGTGGTCGCGATCCTGCGGCTCTCTCGTCGCGACGACGGGATCCACATGCTGCTGCCCGTAGCGCTCACGGCGACGCTGGCCGAGCGGTTGCGGAAGTTCGTGCTGCGCGCAAAGGTCAGCATCGACGTGCTCGACGGATGGTCGGTGACAGATGTCGGCCACGAGACCGGTCGACGTGGCGACACGATACGGCCCGCGGACGCATCGACACCCATCGCCTTCGATTATCCAGACGGGAGGGTGGTGTTCGCGCGCCCAACCGCCGCCGGCACGGCGGATCCCGCGGCCGAGGAGCGGTGGCAGGCGGCTGATATCGCCGCCGGTCTGCCGCAGATCGGACCGGAGACCTCCGGACACTTCGTTCCGCAGATGCTCAATCTCGACCTGCTCGATGCGATCAGCTTCACCAAGGGCTGTTACACGGGCCAGGAAATCGTCGCGCGCACGCAGAATCTCGGTCGCATCAAGCGGCGGACATTCCGCTACGCCATCCGCACCGACGAGGCGCCCCCGCCACTCACCGGCCTGCATCTCGACGCCACGAAGGTCGGCGAAGTCCTCATGAGCGTCCGGGCACCCGGGGGCGTCGAGATGCTGGCGGTCGTCACCCTCGACGCACGCGACCGCCCGCTGCGAACTGCGAGCGGTCACACCGCCGTTCCATTGCCGCTGCCCTACGCAGTCTGACGGCAATGGGCGCGCTCGCCACCTCCGTGCCTCAGGCCTCCGGCCGCAGGTGCGGGAACAGCAGCACGTCGCGAATCGACGGCTGGTCCGTGAACAGCATCACCACCCGGTCTACGCCGATTCCGAGCCCCGCCGCCGGAGGCATACCGTATTCCAGTGCCCGGACATAGTCGGCGTCGAAGAACATCGCCTCCGGATCGCCGGCACTCTTGCGTGCCGCCTGCTCGCGGAAGCGCGCCGCCTGGTCGTCCGGATCGTTGAGCTCGGAGAAACCGTTGGCCAGCTCTCGCCCACCGACGAAGAACTCGAAGCGGTCGGTGACGAACGGATCGCCGTCGTTGCGTCGCGCGAGTGGCGAGACCTCGGCAGGGTACGCATAGACGAAGGTCGGCTGCAGCAGGCGGTGCTCCGCGGTGCGCTCGAAGATCTCGATCTGCATCTTGCCGGCGCCATCCTCGGGACGCGGCTCGATGCCGAGTCGTGTGCATACGCCGCGGAGATACGCGGCGTCGCGGAGCTTCGTGCGGTCGAGTCCCTGGTTGAAGTGCACGATCAGGTCCTCGACGGTGACGCGCCGGAACGCCTGGCCGAAATCGTAGGTCGTGCCCTGCCATACCACCTGGCGTGAACCGAGCAGCGTGTCGCTCAAGCCCTGGAACATCCGCTCGACCAGATCCATGAAGTCGCGGTAGTCCGCATAGGCCTGGTAGAGCTCGAGCATCGTGAACTCGGGGTTGTGCTGGGTCGAAAGGCCCTCGTTGCGGAAGTTGCGGTTGATCTCGTAGACGCGCTCGAAGCCGCCCACCACCAGCCGCTTGAGATACAGCTCCGGCGCGATGCGCAGGTACATCTCCATGTCGAGCGCGTTGTGATGCGTGACGAAGGGGCGTGCGACCGCGCCGCCCGGAAGCGGCTGCATCATCGGCGTCTCGACTTCCATGAATCCGAGCGTATCGAGGAACTGCCTCAGGTATTGCACGATGCGCGTGCGGGTGCGGAACACCTGCCGGCTCTCGTCATTGACGATCAGGTCCACGTAGCGCTGGCGGTAGCGGCTCTCCTGATCCGCGAGCCCGTGCCACTTGTCGGGCAGCGGCCGCAGCGACTTGACCAGCAGCTTGAGCGCGTCGACCTTGAGGGTGAGCTCGCCCGTCCGGGTCTTGAACAGCACGCCCGAGGCGCCCAGCACGTCGCCGACGTCGTACTCTTTGAATTCCTCGTAGCGCTCACCGAGCGTGTCGCTCTGCAGGAAGAGCTGAATCAGCCCCGAGCGGTCCTTGAGCTTCGCAAAGCTCGCCTTGCCCATGACCCGCTTGAACATCATCCGCCCCGCGACGGTCACGCGGGTGGGATGCGCATCCAGCCACTCGGCCGTCCGGTCGCCATAGCCAAGATGCAGCTCTTCCGCGGTGGCGTCGCGACGAAAATCGTTGGGGAACGCCGCGCCCCGCTCGCGCAGGCGCTCGAGCTTGGCCCGGCGCTCAGCGATGAGGTGGTTCTCGGACGGTGCTTCGGGTTCGTTCATGCGTTGAATTCCACGGCCGCCTACAAGCCCTGCTTCAGGCTCGCCTCGAGGAATTGCGTCAGGTCGCCGTCGAGCACGGCCGTGGTATTGCCGACCTCGACGCCGGTTCGCAGGTCCTTGATGCGCGACTGGTCGAGCACGTACGAGCGGATCTGGTTGCCCCAGCTCACGTCCGACTTCGCATCCTCGAGCACCTTCGCCGCCGCATTGCGCTTGTTGACCTCGAGCTCGTAGAGCTTGGCCTTGAGCATCTTCATCGCGGTCGAGCGGTTCTTGTGCTGGCTGCGCTCGCTCTGGCAGGCGACGACGATCCCGCTCGGCAGATGACGGAGGCGCACTGCCGACTCGGTCTTGTTGACGTGCTGACCGCCCGCGCCGCTCGAGCGGTAGACATCCATCTCGAGATCCGCCGGGTTGATCTCGATGCTGATGTCATCGTCGATCTCGGGGGAGACGAACACCGACGCGAACGACGTGTGGCGCCGCGCGTTCGAGTCGAACGGTGACTTGCGCACCAGCCGATGCACTCCGGTCTCGGTGCGCAGCCAACCGTAGGCGTATTCGCCCTCGAAGCGGATCGAAGCGCTCTTGATTCCCGCCACCTCGCCCGACCCCAGGTCGATGACCTCGGTTCGAAAGCCCTGCTTTTCGCCCCAGCGCAGGTACATGCGCATCAGCATCTGCGCCCAATCCTGCGCCTCAGTGCCGCCCGCCCCGGCCTGGATGTCGAGGAAGGCGTTGTGCGAGTCCACCTCGCCCGGGAACATGCGCTGGAACTCGAGGCGCTGGATGTCGCCCTCGATCCGGCCGACGTCCGCCTCGACCGAACGCGCCGCCGCAAGGTCGCCTTCGGCTTCGGCGAGCTCGAGCAGCTCGCCCGCCTCGTTCAGACCGGCGCGCAGCCGGTCGAGCGTGCCGACCACGGCCTCCAGGCGCGTGCGCTCGCGGCCCAGCTCCTGCGCGCGCTCGGGATTGCTCCAGATCGCAGGGTCCTCGAGCTCGCGCAGGACTTCCGCGAGACGTTCGCTCCGCCCCTCGTAGTCAAAGGTACCCCCTGAGCGCGCTGGCGCGCTGCGCGAGGTCCGTGAGCGAACGGCGGATCGGGTTCGTTTCCATGGAAGGTCGACTTGACGACTCGAAACGCCGGCAATGCTAGCACGCGGCACGAGGGCGACCGCCGCCGCTGCCAAGGGTGGTGCACTGCCTCAGATGCGCTCCGTCGCCGGCGCGAGCCACTCGGTGACGAGCTGCAGGCGCTGTGTACCGCTGTAGTCATCCAGGGTGACGCGGTAGACGAGATCGATCTCGTCCTGCGCGCGCGGTGGCGCGGTCTCTTCGTCATCGACGTAGCGAAACGCAATCGCATCGACGGTCTCACCGCTCGCGGCGCGCAGCCGCAGCTTCAGGTGGCGGTCCGCGACGATACGACTCTCGAGCACGCCGAAGCGGCCGTCGAAGATCGGCTCCGGAAATCCTGCGCCCCACGGTCCGCCTTCGCGCAGCGCCAGCCCCATCGCCAGCGACAACTCGCCCGCGGCCAGGGGCCCGTCGGTGTGAAGCTCGCCGCGGAGCTCGTCGGGATCGATCCGCCGCTCGACCTCGGCGGCGAACGCGAGACGGAAATCCTCGAAGCGATCTTCGCGCAGGGTCATACCTGCCGCCATCGCGTGGCCGCCGAAACGTTCCAGCAGGTCCGGATGCGTCGTGGCCACGGCGTCGAGCACGTCGCGGACGTGCACGCCGGGCACCGAGCGCGCCGACCCCTTGATCCAGCCAGGCTCGCCCGGTGCGAAGGCGATCACGGGTCGATGCACGCGCTCCCTGACCTTCGACGCCACCAGACCGACCACGCCCTGGTGCCAGGCCGCGTCGTAGATCGCGAGTCCCGCCGGGAGCTCGCCCGCGAGCAGCTCGAGCAGCCCGTCCACCTGCCCGAGCGCCTCGCGCTGCATCTGCGCCTCGAGCTCGCGCCGCTCGCTGTTGAGTCTCGAGAGCTCGCTCGCGTGCCGGCGCGCTTCCGTCTCGTCGCCGGTGAGCAGGCACTCGATTCCGAGGCGCATGTCCTCGAGCCGCCCGGCGGCGTTGAGCCGGGGGCCCGCCTGAAAGGCGAGGTCCTGCTCGGCGGCGGCCTCGAGCCTGCGGCCGGCCGATTCCAGCAACGCGCGCAGGCCGGGCACGCAGCGGCCGGCGCGCATGCGGCGGATGCCCTGCGACACCAGGATGCGATTATTTCGATCGAGCGGCACGACATCGGCGACGGTACCGAGCGCCACCAGGTCGAGAAGATCGGCCGGGTTGACTGCGGCACGATCGGAGACGAGCCCTCGCTCGATCATGGCCCGTGTGAGCGCCGCCATCACGTAGAACGCCACCCCCACGCCGGCCATGGCCTTGGACGCGAATGTTTCCCCGCGAAGATTTGGATTGACGATGGCGGTCGCCTCCGGCAGTGCCGCCCCCGGCAGATGGTGATCCGTCACGAGCACGTCGATGCCGAGCCGAGTCGCCTCGCGCACCCCCTCGTGCGAGGAGATGCCGTTGTCGACGGTGACGAGCAGATCAGGACGCAGCTTTGCGGCTTCGCGGACGATCTGCGGGGTGAGACCGTAGCCATAGCGGAACCTGTCCGGCACCACGTATCCCGGGTCTTCGAACCCCAGCCGCCGCAACTGCCGCACGACGAGCGCGGTACTGGTCGCGCCATCGGCGTCGAAGTCACCCACCACCACGACGCGCGACCGGCGCGAATGGCAGGCGAGCAGCAGCTCGACTGCGGCCGGCAGACCACCGAGCGTGGTGACCGGCAGCAGATGAGCGAGCCCCAAGTCCAGGTCCTGATCGTGATGAATCCCGCGCGCCGCGTACACGCGGCGGAGGACCGGGTGCAGACCGTTCGACAGGCTTTCGAGTGCCGTGGGTGAGACAACGCGGCGCAGGATCCGCCTTTCCCTCATGTCAGCAGCTCCTGCCACGGACGACGACGACGCCACACGGCAAAGCGATCCGCATGGGAAATCGCAAACGGAGCATCGCCCAGCAGGACGCTCGCGCTGCGGATGCGTCCCCCGCGCAGCGCGGCGACCAGCGGTGCGCAGAGCCCGGACTCCCAGCGGTCGAGCTGCGCAGCCGGATCGGCGCCGACGTCCGTGGCGGCGAGCAGCAGGGTGGTTTCCGTCGCGAGCGCGCTTTCGGCGGCCGCGAGCGGCCGTGCCTCGGCGCCGTGCAGCCGCCACAGGCCGGTGAGCCAGGCGTCATCGCTGCACAACGCTGGCAGCGGCCCGCCCGCGGGGTCGCGCGCACGTCCGAAACCCCACAGCCAGATCGAATTGACTGGCGCCAGCCCGCGCCCGGCCCGGCCGAGGTTGACCGGGTGTTCGTGCAGCAGCATCTGCAGCTCGTTGATCAACTTGCGGACCTGAGCGCCGTCCCGTCCCGCAGGCAGGCAATCGCGGATATCGCGACCCTCCGCCTGCGCGGGCTCCACCGTGTCGCACTCGATGTCGGTGGGACATGCGAGCGACCATGGTTGCGGCTCCGCAGGCGACAGCGTGTAACCGCTCCCCGCAAGCGCCGCGTTTATCGAGTCGGCGAGCGCCTGTGCCTCTTCCGGCGCGAGCGCCAGGCCCGCCAGTGGCGCGAGCCGTAGGTGATCGAGCCCGGTGAGCAGATGCACGGGTTGCGCGCAGGCCCAGCTGCCCTGGTCGCGTCCACCAGTGGCGAGCGCCCGCACGCTGGCTCCGGGCGGACAGCGTTGCAGCGTATCTGCGCCCGGTCCGAAGCGCGACAGCAGCCACGCCCGCCAGTCACCGTGCCAGGTCGCACCGCGACGGCCCCGCGACGCGAGCCACAGCGTTCCCGGCAGACCCGGCAGCGCGCCACGCTGCCCATTTGCCAGCTCGAGCGCGCTGCTGAACGCAGGCAGCGCCAGAGCGACACGAGGTTCCGACACCGAGGTCAAGCGATGCCTCCGCGTCGGTCGCTGCGCGGTGACCGGTCGCTGACGATTAGGTAAGGTAACGCGATGAAACTCACGGTAGATGCTCCGCGATCGGCGAACATCATTCGCGCCTACACCCCCGCGGGCTTCCGGATCGGCCAGCGCGACTGTGCGGGCAGCGTGATCGTAAGCGCGGGCGCGCTGATCGAGAACTGGCGGCCACGCGATATCACGGACCTCGAGGTGGCCGATCTCGAGCCCGCGCTTGCGCTCGCACCCGAGGTGCTCCTGATCGGCAGCGGCGCATGCCAGGTGTTCCCGGGGCGCGAATTGCTTGCCGCGCTCCACGAGTCGAAGGTCGGCTTCGAGGTCATGAATACGGGCGCGGCCTGCCGCACCTACAACGTCATGCTCGCCGAGGGCCGCGCGGTCGTCGCCGCGCTCCTGCCCGACCGCCGCTGACGACGTCACGAGATCCCGGCGAGCAGGGGCACGAACATCACCGCTCCGAGCGACTCGCGCTCGAACGCGTCACCGCGGCGGGTGATACGGATCAACTGCTGCTCGCGCTCGGGGCCCACAGGGATGACGAGCCGGCCGCCAGGCGCGAGCTGCTCGAGCAGCGCCGGCGGCACGGAGTGCGCGGCGGCCGCGACGATGATGCCATCGTAGGGCGCATACGCCGCCCAGCCTTCGAAGCCGTCGCCGTGTCGCATGTGGACGTTGCGGATCTTAAGATCGCGCAGCACCTTGCGTGCGCGCTGCTGCAGCGCGGCGATCCGCTCGACGCTGTACAGCGTGACCACGAGGGGCGCCAGGATCGCGGTCTGGTACCCGCAGCCGGTGCCGATTTCGAGCACCTTGCGCGGCGCGCCGCCTTCGATCAACGCCTCGGTCATGCGGGCGACGATCCAGGGTTGCGAGATCGTCTGCCCGTGCCCGAGCGGCAGCGCCGTGTCCTCGTACGCGCGGCTCGCCAGGGCCTCGTCGACGAACAGGTGCCGTGGGACGCTGCGAATGCGATCCAGAACCTGGCTGTCGGCGATACCGGCCTCGCGCAGACGCGCGACCAGCCGCTCGCGCGTCCGCGCCGAAGTCATGCCGATCCCTGAAACGCGCGAGTCTCCCATCGCTAGCGCTCAGGGCGCGCGGCCGCGCAACCAGTCGTCGAGGTCCGACAGCGCCGAGTGGCGGGTCAGGTCGACCTGCAGGGGCGTCACAGAGACGAATCCGTTCGCCACGGCGTGAAAGTCGGTGCCGTCACCGGCGTCCGCGCCCTCTCCCGCGGGCCCGACCCAGTACACCGGTCGACCGCGCGGATCGGCGCTCTCGACCACGGGCTCGGAGCGGTGGCGATGACCGAGGCGCGTTGCGCGGAGGCCGTGCAACTGCTCGTACGGCACGTCCGGCACGTTCACGTTGAGGATCATCGAGGCGTGCAACGGCGTGCGCGTGAGGCGCATCACCAGTTCGCTCGCCACGCGCGCGGCGGTGGCGAAATTCCGGCCGCCCTGGCGCAACACCAGCGACACCGCCATCGTCGGCAACCCGAGAAACCGTCCCTCGACCGCCGCGGCGACCGTTCCCGAGTACAGCACGTCGTCACCCAGGTTGGCGCCGTCGTTGATCCCGGATACGACCATGTCGTGCTCGTAGTCGAACAGCCCCGAGATCGCCAGATGCACGCAGTCGGTGGGTGTGCCGTTGACGTGATACATGCGCTCGCCATGCCGGTGCACGCGCAACGGCACGTCGAGCGTGAGCGAATTGCTCGCGCCGCTGCGGTTGCGGTCGGGAGCGACGACGGTAACCTCGGCGAGGGGCGTGAGCGCCTCGACGAGGGCCTTGAGACCGTCGGCACGGTAGCCGTCGTCATTGCTGACCAGGATTCTCACGCGAGGATGCGGGCGGACCTCCACGGGCCCGGGATCCCGGGGGTTGGACGCGAACGCGGCGCAACTATACTGGAATCCTCACGCGCCGGAAGGCGCCCCGACGGGTGCGCGGCGATGGCCGACGACGACGACGAGACGTTCCGTGACGCGATGCGCGACGTGCGACCCCTGCCGCGCCGCCCCGTCCGGCCGGCGGCACCCGGGCCGCGCGCGGTGGCGCGGTTCGCACGCGCCGAGGCCTCGGCGGTGCTTCGCGACTCGCTCGCGCCGCCCGAGGATGCGTCCATGCTGGAATCCGGCGACGAGCTCGAGTTCGCGCGTCCCGGCACATCCAGGGATCTCGTGCGGAAACTGCGCCGCGGCCACTGGGCGGTGCAGGCCGAGATCGATCTGCACGGTCTCGGCCGCCAGGCGGCGCACGACGCGCTGCGTGAATTCGTCGCCGATTCCGTCACCAGGAGCCTGCGTTGCGTGCGCGTGATCCATGGCAAGGGCCGCCGGTCGGGTTCGCGCGGGCCGGTTATCAAGCGGGTCGTCGATCACTGGCTGCGGCGCATGGAGCCGGTCGTCGCGTTCGTCTCCGCACGGCCGGTCGACGGTGGCACCGGCGCGGTATACGTGCTTCTCGCGCGGCAGACGTACAGGCGCCGCTGACGATCAATCCTCGCCTCGTTCCGCCGGATCCCAGGCGCGCTCGAGCAGCTCGTGCAGCACGGCCGTCGCGAAAGCGCCGCGCGGCAGCTCGAATCCGAGCTCGATCGTGCCCCGCTCGAGTTGCCAGGTGAGCGAGCGCACCGCGATACGCAGGCTGCGCCGCTCATGCTCGAGGCCCTGGCTTTCGAGCAGCCTCATGAGCGCGTCTTCCTGCGCCGCGAGGTGCTGCTCGAGCTGCGAGACGGCGACCGTGACCGGCGGATCGCCACGTCCGTGCAGCGGGCCGCTCGCGTGCAGATCGAGCGCCCGGCCGCGCGCCTGCAGGGTCTCGTCGACGGCATTCACACAGAACCAGCTCCGGCGCCCGTCGAGCATCGCGGCATCGCCCGGCAGCAGCCGATCCCAGCTGCCGTCCTGCACGCGTCGGGCAAGGACTGCGTTGAAGAGGAGGCTCCGCGCCGCGGACAGCGCGAAGCTTCGCACCGTGCGCGCCCGTGGCGGCGATCCGCCCGCAGCCCACTCGCGCGCGGCCCGCAGGTTCGCCTCGTCGCGGCCGAAGCGCTGCGGGCCGAAGTAATTGGGGACGCCGCCGCGCTCGATGTCGCGGAGCCGTCGCACGATTGCCTCGGCACCGCCCGAAACGTCGCGGATCGCGATACTGAACCGGTTGGCACGGTGCGTCCCCGTGCGCAGCTTCCGGCCATGCGGCGTCACCTCGAGCACGCGGAATCCCTCGCCCTCGAAGCCGGTCCACCCGCCCGCGGGCGCGTGGGCCGACGCGGGCAGGCTGTAGTACTGGCGCGTCACCGCGTCGCGGTCCTTGTGACCGCTCAGACCCACGTCGCGGGTGGCGATTTGCGCCGCACGAGCCAGCGCGGCGGCGACCCAGCCCGAGTTCGCGCCGCGCTTCTCGACGTAAAGGAGCAGGTGCGCGCCCGAGCCGTCCGGTGCGAAGCCGAGCAGCTCCTCGACGCCGAAATCCTCGGGCACCACGCGGATTCGACCCCGCGCAGGCGGCGGACCCCAGGCGAGCGGTAACTCGTTCACCTCAGCCGGCGGAGCCTGTGGCGTCCGCGCGCCTGAGCAGCACGACCGCATGGCACGCGAGGCCCTCGGCACGCCCGAGCGCGCCCAGCCCTTCGCTCGTGGTCGCCTTGAGATTGATGCGGCCGATATCGACCCCCAGATCCGTGGCGATGTTGCCGCGCATTGCGGTGCGGTGACCGCCGAGACGCGGCGCCTCGGCGAGCAGGGTGAGGTCCGCGTTTACGATCCGCCAGCCGCGCGCTGCGAGCAGCGACGCGCAATGGCGCAGGAACAGGCGGCTGCTGGCGCCTCTCCATTGCGGATCGCTGTCCGGGAAATGCTGACCGATGTCGCCTTCGCCCAGCGCGCCGAGGATCGCATCGCAGAGCGCATGCAGCAGCACGTCGCCGTCGGAATGCGCGACGACGCCGCTGCCATGCGGCACCCGCACGCCGCCCAGCGTCACGAATTCGCCCGGTCCGAAGGCATGTACGTCGTAGCCGTGACCGATGCGCATCGCCTAGCGTCTCCCGCCGAGCACGGCCGCCGCGAGCCGCAGATCCTCGGGCTGCGTCACCTTGATATTGTCGGCGCGACCGGCCACGAGCAGCGGCCGAAGACCGAGCGCCTCCACGGCCGAGGCTTCGTCAGTGACGGCGCGGCCGTGCGTCAGGCAAAGCATCAGCGCGCGGCGCAGCAGCCCGTAACGGAAGAGCTGCGGGGTCAGGGCCCGCCACAGGCCCTCGCGCGGGATAGTGTCGCCGACGCGATTGCCGGGGATCCCGCGCTTCAGGGTGTCGCCCACCGGCACGGCCAGCAGCCCGCCGGCCGGATCGCGACCGGCACGCTCGAGGAGCCGTCTCAGATCGTCGCGGTGCAGGCAGGGCCGCGCCGCGTCGTGCACCAGCACCAGGTCGCTGTCACGGGCGTCGCCCGCCAGGCACTCGAGCGCATGCGCGACCGACAACTCGCGCCGCGCGCCGCCGATGCAGCTCACCACGCGCGGGTCGCGCGCTTCCGGCAGACGCCCGAACCGCCGGTCGCCGGCCGCGACCGCGACGACGATTCCGCTGATCGAGCGCTCCGCGAGCAGGGCGCGCATGGACCAGGACAGCACGGCCCGGCCGTGAACCTTGAGATATTGCTTGGGCGTAGCGGCACCGAATCGTTCGCCGCACCCGGCCGCCGGCAGGACGGCCCAGCGGCGCACCGCTCTCGTCATCGCGTGCCGGCCTGTGCCGTCCGCTCGGAAGCCTGTGCCGCGGCCGCATTGGACGTCTCCGGCGGCACGACCTGGTAGAAGGTCTCGTTCGCCCCGATCATGCCGAGATCGGTGCGGGCACGCTCCTCGAGCGCCGCGTGGCCGTCCTTGAGATCGCGCACCTCGGCCGCGAGCGCGCGGTTGCGGGCCTCGAGACCGTCGTTCTCGTGCTGCTGCGTGGCGATCGCCTGCTCGAGCCGCCACACCTCGCGCATGCCGTTGCCCGAGATCCAGAGCCGGTACTGCAACGCGAGCAGCGCCACCAGCAGAGTTCCCGCGACGATACGGATCATCATGGGCGCGGAAGATTAGCAGAATGCGCCGCGGTCGCGGCCGTTTTGCATCGGACCGTCATGCACAACCGCCGGGCAGCGGGACGGGAAACGCCTCGTGCCCGGCGTAGCTTGCGTCCGCGCCGAGCTCCGCCTCGATGCGGAGCAGCTGGTTGTACTTCGCGACCCGGTCGGAGCGGCACAGGGAGCCGGTCTTGATCTGCGTGGCGTTCGTGCCGACCGCGATGTCGGCGATGGTGCTGTCCTCGGTCTCGCCCGAGCGGTGTGAGACCACGGCCGCGTAGTCCGCCTCCGTCGCCATGTCGATCGCGGCCAAGGTCTCGGTCAGCGTGCCGATCTGGTTCGGCTTGATCAGGATGGCGTTCGCGATCCCCCGCGCGATCCCCTCGCCCAGGATCCGCGTATTGGTCACGAACAGATCGTCGCCCACGAGCTGGACGCGCTTTCCCAGGCGCTCCGTGAGGAGCGCCCACCCGTTCCAGTCCGCTTCCGCCATGCCGTCCTCGATGGTGAGGATGGGATAGCGGCTGGTGAGGCCTTCGAGGTAGTCGGCGAACTGCGCGGCGGTGAATTTCCGGTTCTCGGATTCGAGCGTGTAGATCCCGTCCTGGAAGAACTCGGAGCTCGCCACATCGAGACCGAGATAGACGTCGCGCCCGGCCCTGAACCCCGCGCGCTCGACCGCCTCGAGGATGGTCTCGAGCGCCGCCTCGTTCGACGGCAGATCAGGTGCAAAGCCGCCCTCGTCGCCCACGGCCGTGGCGAGACCGCGCTCGTGGAGCACCCCGCGCAGTGTGTGAAAGATTTCCGCACCGACCCGCAGCGCCTCCGCAAAGCTCGCCGCACCGACGGGAAGGACCATGAACTCCTGGATGTCCACGCTGTTGTCCGCGTGCGCGCCGCCGTTGACGATGTTCATCATCGGCACCGGCATCCGGCGCGGACCCGGGCCGCCGAGTCGCCGGTGCAGGCTATGCCCGCTCGCGCGTGCCGCGGCGTGCGCGGCGGCGAGTGAAACCGCGAGCAGGGCATTCGCGCCGAGTCGCGACTTGGTGTCGGTACCGTCCAATGCGATGAGCTTGCGGTCGAGACCCGCCTGGTCGAGCACGTCGTGACCTAGCAGTACCTGCCGTATCGGGCCGTTGACGTTCGCGACGGCCCGCCGGACGCCCTTGCCGAAGTATCGCGTCTTGTCGCCATCGCGCAGCTCCACGGCCTCGCGCGTACCGGTAGAGGCGCCCGATGGCACGGCCGCACGCCCCATTGCCCCGCCGTCGGCCATCACGTCCGCCTCCACGGTCGGGTTGCCGCGCGAGTCCATGATCTCGCGGGCCCGGATGTCGGTGATCCGTGTCACAGGCTCGATTCCTCGTAGGGCCGCGATTTCACCGCCGCATCGACCGCAACGAGCACACCGAGCAGCGACTCCATCCGGTCCAGCGGCCACGCATTCGGCCCGTCCGAGAGTGCGCGGGCCGGATCCGGGTGGGTTTCCATGAAGAGTCCCGCGACGCCGGCGGCGATCGCCGCACGAGCGAGCACCGGGATGAACTCGCGCTGGCCGCCCGAGGCATCGCCGCGGCCGCCGGGCAGCTGCACCGAGTGCGTCGCGTCGAATACGACCGGGCAGCCCGTGTCACGCATGACCGACAGCGAGCGCATGTCGGTCACGAGGTTGTTATAGCCGAAGCTGAAGCCGCGCTCGCAGACCATGATCTCACTGTTGCCCGTCGAGCGCGCCTTGTCGACGACGTTGCGCATCTCCCATGGGGAGAGGAACTGACCCTTCTTGATGTTGACCGGCTTGCCCTGGGACGCGGTGTTGATGATGAAGTTGGTCTGCCGGCAGAGGAAGGCCGGCGTCTGCAGTACGTCGACCACCGCGGCGACCTCGGCGAGCGGCGTGTCCTCGTGCACGTCGGTCAGCACCGGGACGCGGATCTGCTCGCGCACCTTCTCGAGCGCCTTCAGTCCCTGCTCGATGCCGGGCCCGCGGTAGCTCGCTCGCGACGAGCGGTTGGCCTTGTCGTAGGACGCCTTGAAGACGTAGGGAATCCCCAGCCGGCCGGTAAGCTCCTTGAGCCGGCCGGCGACGTCGATCACCAGCGCCTCGCTCTCGACGACGCAGGGACCCGCGATCAGGAAGAACGGGCGATCGGCGCCGATCTCGTGACCGCCGAGTTTCATGCGCCAGCGGCCGCGGGCAGCTGCATCGCGCGGAAGTCGCGCGCCGCGCGGATGAACCCGGTGAACAACGGGTGACCGTCGCGCGGGGTCGAACGGAACTCCGGATGATACTGGCTCGCGATGAAGAACGGATGTCCGGGCAGCTCGATGAGCTCGACCAGCCCGTCGCGCGAGAAACCGGAGAAGCGCAGTCCCGCGTTCATCATCTTCTGCAGGTAACGGTTGTTGAACTCGTAGCGGTGCCGATGTCTCTCGCGGATCAGGTCGGAGCCGTACACGGCGTGCGCCAGCGAGCCGTGCGAGATCCGCACCTCCTGCGCGCCGAGCCGCATGGTGCCCCCGAGATCGGACTTCTCGTCGCGCGACTCGACGGTACCCTTCTGATCCTGCCATTCGCTGATCAGCGCGATTACCGGGTGTGGATTGCCACGGTCGAACTCGGTGCTGTGCGCGCCGGCGAGACCCGCGACGTTGCGGGCGTACTCGACGATCGCGAGCTGCATCCCCAGGCAGATGCCGAGGTAGGGGACGCCGTGGATGCGCGCGTGACGCACCGCCTCGATCTTGCCCTCGATGCCGCGCTCGCCGAACCCGCCCGGGACCAGGATCGCGTCCACGCCATCGAGCTGACCGCTGCCATGCCGCTCCAGGTCCTGCGACTCGATGAAACTGATGTTGACGCGCGTCCGCGTGCGTAGGCCCGCGTGCATGAGGGCCTCGCAGAGCGAGATGTACGAATCACGGAGATTCACGTACTTGCCGACCATCGCGACGGTCACCGAGAGATCCGGGTTGCTCTTGGCCGCAACGACCTGCTGCCACTCGCGCAGATCCGATGGCGGTACGTTCAGGCCCAGCTTCTCGCAGACGATGTCGTCGAGCCCCTGCTCGCGGAGCAGCATCGGGATCCTGTAGATGTCGTCGGCATCGACGGCGGAAAATACGGCGCGTTCCTCCACGTTGGTGAAGAGCGCGATCTTCCGGCGCTGCTCGGGCGGCAGCGGATCGCGGCCGCGGCAAAGCAGCACGTCGGGCTGAATGCCGATCGAGCGCAGCTCCTTCACTGAGTGCTGCGTGGGCTTGGTCTTGATCTCGCCGGAGGTCGAGATATACGGGATCAGCGTCAGATGCATATACAGGACGTTGTTCCGGCCGAGCTCGACTCCGAGCTGGCGGATCGCCTCGAGGAACGGCAGCGACTCGATGTCGCCCACGGTGCCGCCGATCTCGACCATGCACACGTCCGCATCGACCGCTCCCAGCCGTATGCAGTGCTTGATCTCGTCCGTGATGTGCGGGATCACCTGCACGGTCGCACCCAGATAGTCGCCGCGGCGCTCCTTGCCGATCACGCGTTCATAGATCCGGCCGGTCGTGAAGTTGCTGTTGCGGGTGCTCGTTGTGCGCACGTAGCGCTCGTAGTGCCCCAGGTCGAGGTCCGTCTCGGTGCCGTCGTCGGTTACGAACACCTCGCCGTGCTGGAAGGGACTCATCGTGCCGGGGTCGACGTTGATGTACGGGTCGAGCTTGACGAGCGCGACCTTGAGCCCGCGGGATTCGAGGATCGCGCCCAGCGACGCGGCCGCAATCCCCTTGCCCAGCGAGGACACCACTCCGCCGGTCACGCAGATGAACTTGGTCATTGGGAGGCACCGCCGCAGGGATACGAACGACGGGACGACAGTTTAATCGAAACACGCTCAGCGTGCCCGTCCGTCGTCGGTCCCGGCCGACTGCAGCGCCTCGGCCTCGGTCAACACCGGCCGGTTCCGCCAGCAGACCTCCCACGAATCCTCGCCTTCGCGCGCGGCGTACTCTGCGCAGCAGGCGAGATCAGCGATACAGACCAGCTCCTCGCCTGCGTAGATGAGCGGCACGTGGTTGCGCAGCCACGGCAGGACGCCGGCTTCCTGGAGCCATTTGCGGAGCGGTCGGCGGTGCTTGCCCCCGACCGGATGGAAGGACTCGCCGCCACGGCGCAGGCGGAGCTCGAGCGGCGCCGGCAGGCGGACACGGCTCACGCCCCGGCCGGTCGTGACCCTGAGTTCGAGACGCCCGCCGCCGGGCAGCGCCACACCCTCCCCTGTCATGTCCCGTCGCTCGGCGACAAGCGGCGGACGCGCCCGTTCGGCGTACAGCCGCCCCCGGTAGCGATAAACCCGCACATCCTGCCAGCGCGCGCAGGGGACTCGGTCGTCGGCCGCACGCCACAGGTCGCGGCGCAGCGCCAGCAGCGCGCGCACCGAGGGCAGCGGCAGATCGTGGCCCGCGAGCCACGCGCGCAGCACCGCCCGTTGCCGGTGTTCGGGCAGCGCATCGAGCGCGGCGATCGGCAGCGTCAGCCCCTGGCGTAGCCTGGCGAGGTCGGATTCGGCGAGAATCGCCGCGAGCTCCACCGTCTCCGCGGTCAGGCCCGCCGTCTGACCGACCGTGCGCGCCGCCTGGGGCCAGCGCGCACGCACGGCCGGCAGTATTGAGTGACGCAGGTAGTTGCGATCGAACCTGAGCTCGAGATTCGTCGGATCCTCGACCCAGTCGAGCCGGGCGGCGATTGCCCAGCGATGCAGTGAATCGCGCGTGAAGTCGAGCAACGGCCGCGCCTGCCAGCCCCGGCCGAACGGCGCGAGTCGCGGCATGCCCGCGATGCCCGCCGGTCCGCCGCCGCGCAGCAGCTGCAGCAGCACGGTTTCCAGCTGGTCGTCGGCGTGGTGTGCGGTCAGGAGGACTTCGCCGGCCACGAGCTCGGCGGCGAACGCCGCCCGGCGTGCGTCGCGCGCCCAGGCTTCGGCGCTCGCCCCGGGCGGGGCGCGTGCATCGACGGTGAGCCGTCGGCAGTCGATGCCGAGCGCCATGGCGACGTCTGCGCAATGCTGCGACCAGTGCGGTGACTGCGGGCTCAGGCCATGGTCGACGTGCACGGCGCGAATCCGGGGCCGCGACGCCGGATCGGGCAGCACTGCGAGCGCGTGCAGGAGCACCGTCGAATCGATGCCACCCGAGTAGGCGACACAGAGACCCGTGGCCGGCCGCGGCAGGCTGCGCAAGAGACCCTCTATCCGGGCCGCGAGCAGCGCGGGGTCGAACGTCTGGCTCACGGGTTCCGCTGGTTGCACGCGCGCCTCGAGGGTCCGCGCCCGCCGGCAGCTCAGACCGACTGGTAGACGCCCTGCGCGCGCAGGCGTGCATGCCGCGCCGCGAGCAGGTCCGCGGTGCCCTGCGCCCCGAGGGCGTCCAGATGCTTGAGCAGCGCAGCCTTGAGATCTTCTGCCATCGTCTGCGGGTCGCGATGGGCGCCGCCCAAGGGCTCGCGCAGCACCTCGTCGATGAGACCTAGCTTGGCGAGGCGGTCCGCGGTGATCCCCATCGCCTCCGCCGCGAGTTCCTTCTTGTCCGCGCTCTTCCAGAGAATCGAGGCACAGCCCTCGGGCGAGATCACCGAGTATACGGAGTATTGCAGCATCAGCAGGCGGTCGCAGACGCCGATCGCGAGCGCGCCGCCCGACCCGCCTTCGCCAATCACGGCGGATATCACCGGCACGCCGAGCCGCGCCATCTCGAACAGGTTGCGCGCGATCGCCCCGCTCTGGTTGCGCTCCTCCGAGCCGACTCCGGGATACGCACCCGGTGTGTCGATGAGAGTGATGATCGGCAGACCGAAGCGCTCCGCGGTCTTCATAATCCGCAGAGCCTTGCGATATCCCTCCGGCTTGGGCATGCCGTAGTTACGTCGCACGCGCTCCTTGGTGTCGCGACCCTTCTGATGACCGATCAGCATCACCGGTCGTCCGGCGAGCCGCGCGGGACCCCCTACGATCGCAAGGTCGTCGGCATACATGCGGTCGCCGTGCATCTCCAGGAAGTCGTCGAAGATCGCGGCGGCGTAGTCGAGTGTGTAGGGGCGCTGCGGGTGCCTCGCGAGCTGCGCGACCTGCCAGGGACTCAGGTTCGCGAAGATGCTGGTCGTGAGCGCGCGGCTCTTCGCGCGCAGCCGCGCAATCTCCTCGCCGATGTTTACCTCGGCGTCGGACGATACGAATTTGAGCTCGTCGATCTTCGCCTCGAGCTCGGCGATCGGCTGCTCGAATTCGAGAAAACTCAGCGGCATGGCCGCGGAGAATGCCGGACGCGCCGGGGGCGCGCAAATCCGTACGGCGTGGGTCGACTCAACCGTCGACGCGCGGCGCGTAGTAAAGCTCCACCCCGTCCCGTCCGAGGATCCTGCCGAGCCGCTCGATGAGCTCACGCGAGGGTCGCACCGTCCACTCCTCACCCAGCTCGACGAAGGCGCTGGCATCGACACGGTTGTAGCGGATGCCGACCGCGCAGCGGCCACCGCGGCTCGGCCGCAGCGCCTGCTCGAGCGCGGTAACGACCGTACCTGCATCGCCGTTGCAACCGCCGGGCCAGCGCAGCACCAGGCGCCGCGCGTACTGCTCACGCGCCTGGTCGAGATCGAGGATACGCTTGGCCGTCAGTCGCCAGTCCTCGATGAAATCGTCCCAGCGCAGGGCACCATCGACGACCAGGATGGCGTCACGTTCGATCAGCGCGCGGTATTGCTGCAGGACGTCCTCGAAGAGCGTCACCTCGACGCGGCCGCTGCGGTCGTCGAGGATGAAGCTGGTTCGTCCACCGCGCTTGCGGATCTCGAGCACGAGACCGGCAACCGTCACGTTGCGGCCGGCGTTGCGCCAGCCGCCCTCGCCGGCGCCTACCGGCCGCGGACCACCCAGTTCCGCGATGCGACCGCTGATCACGGCCTTGAGCTCGCGCTCGTACTCTGCGATCGGATGACCGGTCAGGTACAGGCCGAGCGTCTCTCGCTCGCCGGCGAGACGGAACGCGTCGCTCCACTCCGCCTGCGGCTCGTCCGCCGGAGCCGCGGTCCGGGCGCTTGCACCCGGTGTGGCGACGCCGAACAGATCGGACTGGCCCGCGGCCAGGGCCCTGGACGTCTGGTCGGCCGCCTGTATCGCGGCGGGGAGCTCGTGCATCAGCGTTGCGCGGTTCGCAGCCAGCGCATCGAGCGCACCCGAGCGTATCAGAGCCTCGAACACGCGGCGATTGACCCGGTTGAGATCGATGCGGCGGCACAGGTCGCGCAGATCGCCGAACGGCCCCCTCGAGGCGCGCTCCCCCAGCATGCAGTCCACGGCCGCCTGGCCAACACCCTTGATCGCGCCCAGCCCATAGCGGATAGACTCGCCCTCGACCGCGAACATGAACTGCGAGCTGTTGACGTCCGGGCCCTCGACGACGATACCCATGCGGCGACACTCGTCGATCAGCGTGACGATCTTGTCGGTGCGGTCCATGTCGGAGGACAGCACGGCCGCCATGAATGCCGCTGGATAGTGCGTCTTGAGCCATGCGGTCTGATACGAGAGCAGCGCATAGGCGGCGGAGTGCGACTTGTTGAAGCCGTAGCCGGCGAACTTCTCCATCAGATCGAAGATGTGCGCCGCCGTATGCTGTGGGACGCCGCGCGCAACGGCGCCGTCGACGAATACCGAGCGCTGCTTCGCCATCTCCTCGGGCTTCTTCTTGCCCATCGCGCGGCGCAGCAGATCTGCCCCGCCCAGCGTGTAGCCGGCCAGGACCTGCGCGATCTGCATCACCTGTTCCTGGTAGAGGATCACCCCGTAGGTCGGGGCGAGGACGGTCTCGAGATCCGGATGCAGGTAGTCGATCGGACCCGTCGCACGACCGTGTTTGCGGTTGATGAAGTCGTCGACCATCCCCGACTGCAGCGGTCCCGGCCGGAACAGCGCCACCAGCGCGACAATGTCCCCGAAGCGGTCGGGCTGCAGGCGCCGCACCAGATCGCGCATGCCGCGCGACTCGAGCTGGAAGATCGCGGTGGTCTCGCAGCGCTTGAGGAGCGCATAGGTGGCCGCGTCGTCTACGGCCAAGTTCGACGGATCGAGTGGCGGCTCGCAGGCGGCGGCGCGCGCGGCGTTTATCGTCCGCACGGCCCAGTCGATGATCGTGAGCGTGCGCAGGCCGAGGAAGTCGAACTTGACCAGCCCGGCAGCCTCGACGTCGTCCTTGTCGAACTGCGTGACGACGGTCGTCGCGCCTTCTTCGCAGTAGAGCGGCGCGAAGTCGGTGAGCACCGACGGCGCGATCACTACGCCGCCTGCGTGCGTGCCGGCGTTACGCACCAGGCCCTCTAGCGAGCGCGCGAGATCGATCACCTCGCGCACCTCGTCCTCGGAATGGTAGCGGCGGCGAAGCTCATCCTCCTTGCGCAGCGCTTCGTCGAGCGTTATGCCGAGCTCGAAGGGAATCAGCTTGGCGATGCTGTCGGCGAACCCGTAGGTCTGTCCCAGCACGCGCGCGACGTCACGGACCACGGCCTTCGCCGCTAGCGTTCCATACGTGATGATCTGCGACACCCGGTCGCGGCCGTACCGTTCCGCGACGTAGTCGATGACCCGGTCGCGACCCTCCATGCAGAAGTCGATGTCGAAGTCGGGCATCGATACGCGTTCCGGGTTGAGGAAGCGCTCGAACAGCAGGTCGTGGCGCAGCGGGTCGAGATCGGTTATCCGCAGCGCAAAGGCCACCAGCGATCCGGCACCGGAGCCACGTCCGGGTCCCACCGGCACGCCGTTCTCCCGGGCCCAGCGGATGAAGTCCGCGACGATCAGGAAATATCCGGCGAAGCCCATCTCGCAGATCGTCGCGAGCTCCGTGGCGAGGCGCGACCGGTAACTGTCGTCAGTCGCCGGTGGCGGGTTCACCGCGCTGCGAACCTGGCTCAACCGTTGCTCGAGACCGGCCGCGGCCGCCTCCCTGAGTTCCTGCTCGACGGTCCGGCCCTCGGCGACCGGATAGGCGGGCAGCCAGGACTTTCCCAGCCGCAGCTCGAGGTTCAAGCGCCGGGCAACTTCGAGCGAGTTCTCCAATGCCTCAGGTACATCGCTGAAAACATTAACCATTTCATCAGGTGATCGCAGGTATTGTTGGTCGCTGTAACGCCGCGGTCGAGCCGGGTCTGCAAGCCGCGTCCCGTCGCGTATGCAGACGCGCGCCTCGTGCGCCTCGTAATCCTCACGGCGCAGGAATCGAACGTCGTTGGTCGCGACGACCGGCACGCCGGCACTGCCGGCGAGTTCGAGGGAGCCGGCGATGCATTCCTCCTCCCCGGGGCGCCCCGTCCTCTGCAGCTCGAGATAGAACCGGTCGCCGAACAGCGCGAGCCAGCCGTCGAGCAGCTGCCGCGCCTCCGCCACGCGACCCGCGACCAGGAGCCGGCCCATGTCACCTTCGCGTGCGCCGGACAGCGCGATCAGCCCGCGGGTGGTGTCGACGTCGAGCCAGGTGCGGTCGATCATCGGGCCCTGGCGTCCGCGACCCTCGAGGTACGAGCGGCTCACGATCCGCGTCAGGTTGCGGTAACCGCCGTCGTCCTGACACAGCAGCACCAAGCGGCTGGGCTCGGCGCGCTCGGCGTCCTCGCGCAACCATGCGTCGACGCCGATCAGAGGCTTGATCCCGCGCGCCTGGGCGCTGCGATAGAACTTCACCAGCGCGAACAGGTTGCCCTGATCCGTGAGCGCGACGGCCGGCATGCCGAGCCGCGCGGTTGCGTCGATCAGCCCCTCTCGCCCCACCCTGTCGTCGTCGGAGCGCTCGCTGTCGATGCGGACTACACCGTCGATCAGCGAGTATTCCGTGTGAACGTGGAGGTGGACGAAGCCCTGCATCGACCCGGCTCAGAAATCGAATTCCGATTGTACCGGCGCGAACGAGCGCCGATGCACCGGCGAGGGACCGAGCCGCCGCAGCGCCTCGAGATGCTCCGGCGTTCCGTATCCCTTGTGCTGCGCGAGTCCGTAGCCCGGATACCGATCGTCGAGGCCGCGCATGAACGCATCGCGCGTGACCTTGGCCAGGATCGACGCGGCGCTGACGCTCGCGACACAACCGTCGCCGCGCACGACCGCCTCGATCGAGCATTCGAATGCGAGACCGGATACGGCCGGACAGCGGTCACCGTCGACGACTACGTGGATGGGCGGCGTCGGCAGCGCGAGCAGCGCGCGCCGCATGGCAAGGAGTGTCGCCTGCAGGATGTTGAGCGCATCGACCTCGGCTGCATCCGCCCAGCCCACGCCGAAGCAAAGGCTGCGTGCGCGGATCACGCGCGCCAGTCGCTCGCGCACCGGAGCCGCAAGGAGCTTCGAGTCCGCCAGCCCTCTGACGCGTGTCCCGGGCGCAAGGATCACCGCGGCCGCGACCACCGGCCCCGCGAGCGGTCCTCGCCCGGCCTCGTCGACGCCGGCCGTCAGCCGCACCCAGGTTCGCCATCTCACGGCGCGCGTCCCGGTTCGGGCAGCAGCTCGAGAATCGCATCCGCCGCGCGTGCGCTTGCGTTGCGGCGCAGGCGCTCGTGGATTTCCCGGAACGCCGCGGTGAGCTCCGCCCGGTCGGTGCGCTCGAGCTGCCCGAGCACGGCGGGTCCGAGCACCTCGGCCCGCACCTGTTCCTGGAAGAACTCGGGCACGAGGGCTCGATCCGCGAGCAGGTTGGGCTGTGAGAAATGACGCGTCTTGACCAGTCCGAACTCGCGCAGCAGCCAGCTCGTGAGCGGCGCCATCCGGTAACAGACCACCATCGGTCGCTTGACGAGGGCGCATTCGAGCGTGGCGGTACCGGAAGCGAGCAGCACGGCATCGCTGGCCGCCATCACCTCCTGCGCACAGCCATCCACGAGATGCACCTGGATCCCCGGAGCGTCGCGCGCCAGGGCCGCCCTGAAAGCGGCACGAGCCTCAGGATTTGCCATCGCGGCCAGGAAGACGAGACCCGGGCGCTCGCGGGCGAGCCAGGCGATTGTGGCTGCGAACGGCGCGCCCAGACGCCCGACCTCCGATCGGCGGCTGCCGGGCAGCACGGCGACCACGGACGCGCCGCCGGGCACGCCGAGACGCATGCGGGCCTCGTTCGCATCGCTCACCATCGGGATCTGATCCGCCAGCGGATGCCCCACGAAGACCGCGCGAACGCCGTGCTCGGTGTAGAAGCGCGTCTCGAACGGCAGCAGGCAGAGCACGAGATCGACGGCGCGCCCGATCGTTCGCACGCGCCCCTGGCGCCATGCCCAGACCTGCGGACTTACATACTGGATGGTCGGTATCCCCGAAGCCTTGAGACGGGCGGCGACGCCGAGATTGAACTCGGGCGCGTCGATGCCGACGTAGGCGTCCGGCCGCTCGGCGAGCAGCCGGCGCAGCAGTTCGCGACGCAGCCCGATCAGACGCGGCAGGTGACGGAGAATCTCGGCGAGACCCATCACCGCAAGCGCATCGGAGCTCTGCCAGGCTTCGCAGCCTGCCGCTGTCATCCGCGGCCCTGCGATGCCGAAACAGCGCGATCCGGGGGCGCGCTGCGCGAGCTCGGTCACGAGCGCCGCACCCAGATTGTCGCCCGACGCCTCGCCGGCCACCAGCCCGAACGCACGCCGCGCCGGCGCGACGCCGAGCGCGCTCAACGCAGGATACTGCGCGTGGAGAGCGACAGGAACTCGACGATGGCCTGGATCTCGGGCTGCTCCTTCGCGAGCGCCCCGAGCTCTTTCGTGGCATCGGCGAGCTTGAGCCCCGACCGGTACAGCACGCGGAAGGCGTTGCGGATGTTGCGGATCTGCTGCGGCGTGAAGCCGCGGCGCTTCAGCCCCTCGGCATTCACGCTGTGCGCGGACGCGGGCTGACCAACCGCCATCACGTATGGCGGCACGTCGCGCGTCACCGCAGCGTTGTTCGCGATGAACGCATGCGCGCCGACCTTGCAGAACTGGTGGACTCCCGACAGTCCGCCCATGATGACCCAGTCACCGAGATGGACGTGACCGCCGAGTGTCGCGGCGTTTGCGAACACGCACTGGTTGCCGACGACGCAGTCATGCGCGACGTGGGAATACGCCATGAATAGGTTGTCGCCGCCGATACGCGTCACGCCCTCGTCCTTGGCGGTGCCGCGGTTCAGGGTCACGTTTTCCCTGATCACGTTCCGGTCGCCGATCGTAAGCCCGGTCGGCTCGCCGCGATACTTCTTGTCCTGCGGGGCGCTGCCCACGGATGCGAACTGGAACACCACGTTGTCCGTGCCGATCCGGGTCGGCCCCTGGATCACGACGTGCGGACCGATGCGCGTTCGGGCCCCGATCTCGACGCCCTCGCCGATCACGGAATAGGGACCGACCTCGACGTCCTCCGCGAGCACGGCCTGCGGCGAGATCACCGCCGTCGGATGGATCGACGCACGGACGCTCATCCCGGCATCACCATCAGCTCGGCGCTGCAGGCCTCCTGGCCGTCCACCTCCGCGGTGGTGGCGAACTTCCAGATGCTGCGGATGCGACGCTCCAGCGTCGCCTTGAGCAGCAGCTGATCGCCCGGCATCACCGGGCGCCGGAACCGCACCCTGTCGATGCCGGCAAAGTAGAACCGCACGTTCTCGTCCGGATAGATGCCCGCCGTGACGAAGCACAGGATGCCGGCCGTCTGCGCCATCGCCTCGAGGATCAGGACCCCCGGCATGACCGGGCGGCCAGGGAAGTGACCGCTGAAGAACTGCTCGTTCGCGCTGACGTTCTTGACGGACGTGATGCGTTCACCCGACACGCATTCGAGCACCCGGTCGACGAGCAGGAACGGGTAGCGGTGCGGCAGGCGTCGCATGATCTCGTCGATGCCGAAGCCGCCGCCTTCAGCCGTCGTCATCGCCGCCCTCCCCGTCTCCGCTCTCCAAGCGTCGCACACGTTTCGCGAGCTCGTCGAGCTTCTGGAACCGCGCCGCGTTGCGTCGAAACCGCCGCGTCTCCTGGGCGTGGAGCGTACCCGAATACATGCCCGGCCGGTGTATCGAGCTCGACACCATGGTCTTGCCGGTGACCGTGACGTCGTCGCAGATCGTGAGGTGCCCGGCGATGCCCACCATCCCGGCGATGGTGCAGCGGCGGCCGACCGACGTGCTGCCGGAGATGCCCGTGCAGCCGGCGATCACGGTGTAGGCGCCGACGCGCACGTTGTGCCCGATCTGAACGTGGTTGTCGATCCTGACGCCCTCCTCGATCACGGTGTCCCCGATCGTCCCGCGGTCCACCGTCGTGTTCGCGCCGATCTCGACCTCGTCGCCGATCACGACCGTGCCCAGCTGCGGCACCTTTACGTAGCGCCCGGCGTCGGGCGCCTGGCCGAATCCGTCTGCGCCGATCACGCTGCCCGGATGCAGCAGGCAGCGCGCACCGATGCGCACGTCGTGACACAGTACGACCTTCGCGACGAGCCGCGTGTCTTCGGCGACGCTCGCACCGGCGAGAATCACGCACGCCGGTCCCAGGAACACACGCGCCGCGATCCGCGTCCCGCCCGCGACGAAGCAGCCGGCGCCGATCCAGGCGCTCGGATCGACTATCGCACCGGGTTCGACGATTGCTGCCGTGTGCACGCCGCCCGCGAAGGCCGCCGGCGGATGCAGCAGAGTCGCGATCCGCGCGTACGTGGCGTAGGGATTCGGGTGAACCAGCACAGCGACCGGGCACTCATCGGCCAGCGACGCATCGAGGACCACCGCGGTCGCGCGCGTTGCGACGAGATGCCGCCGGTAGCGCGGGTTGGCGAGAAATGCGAGCGAGCCGGCCGCCGCGTCCTGAAGCGTCGCGACGCGGTCGACCTCGGCCTCGGGGTCGCCGCGCAGCTCGCAGCCGAATCGTACGGCCAGTTCCGCGAGCCGCACCGGCGCCCCCTCGCCGCGCGTCAGGGCTTCGCGGGCGCGGAGGTCTTGTTGCGCGACTGCAGCGCGCTCAGCACCTGCGACGTGATGTCGAGCGCGGGGCTGGCGTACAGCGCATCGGCCACGACGATGTCGAAGCCCGCGGTCTTCGCGTAGGCCTGGATTTCCTGGACGACCGAGCGCTGCAGCTGCCCGAGCGCCTCGTTGCGGCGGACGTTCAGGTCTTCCAGGAACTCGTTCTGCTTGCGCGCGAGCTCGCGCTGGCCGTCGCGCAGCGCCTTCTCCGCATTGCGGCGCTCGTTCTCGGCCATGACCGCGCCGTCCTTCTGCAGCTTCTCCTCGCGGGTCTTGAGATCCTTCTGCTGGTTCTCGAGATCGCGACGCCGGCTCGCGAACTCGGTCTCGAGCGCAGCCGAGGCGGCCTGGGCCTGCGGCGCTTCCGCGAGCAACCGGCTGACATTGACGAAGCCGATCTTGGCCTGCCCCTGCGCCCTGGCGCCCGCCACCGGCGCCATCGCGGTCGCCAGCGCAAGGAGCGCGTAGAAAGCTGATTTGCTGCGCATTGCGGAAAACACCTCAGAAAGCCTGTCCGATGGAGAACTGGAAGCCTTCGGTCTCGTCCCCGTAAATGACGTTCGTGCCCGGCTCGTCGTTGAGCGGATACGCATAGCTGAACCGGAAGACGCCCAGGGGGGCGAGCCACTGCACGGCTACACCCGTGGAGGCGCGCAGTTTATCAAACCCGAACTTGTATTCCACGGGCGTGACCCCGTCGATGCCGACGAAATCCACGTCGCCGGTCGAAAACACGTTGCCAGCGTCCACGAAAATGCTGAAACGCGCGGCATTGCGCCACTTCTCGGGTATCGGCAGCAGCACCTCGAGCTGGTTGATCACTTTCAGGTTGCCGCCGTATGCGTTGCCGAACGAGTCCTTCGGGCCCAGTCGGCTCTCGCGGTAACCGCGCACGGTCTCGGGGCCGCCGGCGAAATAGTTGCGGAACGGCGGCAGCGAGGTCGTGTCGCCGAGCGCGCCGCCGTATCCGAGCTCGGTATTCCACATGATCGTGAAGTGGCGGTTGATCGGGATGAACTGCAGGTAGTCGTAGCTGAGCGAGTAGTATTCGACGTCGCTGCCCGGCAGCGTGTAGCTGACGCCGAGCCGATGCCGCGCGCCGCGATCCGCAAATATGGCCCGGTTGCGTGAATCGAAGCTCCAGCCCCCGGCGAGCTCGAACGTGTCGAACTTGGTGCCGAAGAACTCGAATGCGATCGGCGGATTGCCGACCTCGGCGATCTGCGTGTAGGTGTTGCCGTTATTCCGAACCCACTCGCTCGCCTCCCGCGCGCTGGAGTTCGGATCGGTGAACAGATCGGCGCGCTGCGCCACGAGTCCCATCCGTACCGACTGGAACTCGGTGATCGGCCACGCGTAGTCGAGCCCCAGCGTACCGGTCTCGGTCTCGAAGTCCGACGACGCCCGGGTGTACTGGTCGAGCTTGCGGTAGGTCGCCGACACGGTACGCGACACGCCGTCGACCGTCGTGTACGGGTCGGTGTGCGACAGGCTGAAGATCCTGCTGTACTGCCCGCCGTTCAGTTCCGCGGCGACGCGGTTGCCCGTGCCCATGAAGTTGCTGTGCACGAAGCTGCCGCTCAGAATGAACGACTGCGACTCGGAATAGCCGAGGCCGCCGCTGAACTGGCCGGGCAGGCCTTCCTCGATGTCGAACACGACGTCGACCAGGTCGGGTGTGCCCGGGACCGGCGTAGTCTCGACCTCGACCTTCTCGACGTATGGCAGCCGCTGCAGACGCTGCTTGGAGCGCTCGACCGCCGCATTGGACAGGTAACCGCCCTCCATCTGCCGCATCTCGCGCCGCAGGACGTCGTCGTTGATCGAGGTCGTGCCCGTGAAGTTGATGCGCCGAACGTAGGCGCGGTTGCCGGGCTCGACGACGAACGTGAGCGCGATCTCCTTGGTATCCTTGTTCTCCTGCGGTACCGGATCGATCTTGGCGAACGCGTAGCCGTCACGTCCAAGCCGCAGCGCCATGAGCTCGGTCGTCTGCGTGATCATCTTCCGCGAATAGACGTCGCCGCGCCGCACCTGCACCAGGCGCATCAGCTCCGACTCCGGCACCACCAGGTTACCCGCGATCTTCACGTCCGAGACGCGATACACCTCGCCTTCCTTGACGTTGAGCGTCACGTAGATGTCGTCCTTCTCCGGCGCGATGGCGACCTGCGTCGTTTCGACGTCGAAGTTCGCGTAACCGCGGTCCATGTAGTACGAGCGCAGCTTCTCGATGTCGCCGGACAGCTCCTCGCGCGAGTAGCGGTCGTCCTGCCGGTACCACGACAGCCAGTTCGGCGTCTGCAGCTTGAACTCGTCGGTCAGCTCCTCGTCGGAGAAGGCCTCGTTGCCGACCACGTTGATCTGCCGGATGCGGGCGCGCTTGCCCTCGGCAACGTCGATCGCAATCTTGACGCGGTTGTCGGGCAGCTCCTCGATCTTGGTATCGACGCGCACCGCATACTTGCCGCGCGAGTAGTACTGGTCCGTGAGGAAGCGCTCCACCTCGTCGAGCGTCGACTGGTTGAAGGTCTTGCCGCGGGCGAGCCCGACATCGCGCAGGGATTTCTCGAGATCCTCGGTCTTGATGTCCTTGTTGCCGGTGATCGTGAAGCTCTCGATCGACGGGCGCTCGCGGACCGCCACCACCAGCGTGCCGCCATCGCGCCGCAGCTCGACGTCGCGGAAGAACCCGGTGCCGTACAGCGCGCGCAGCGATTCCTCGATGCGGCGCTGGTCGATGCGGTCACCGATGTTGACGGGCAGGTAGTTGAAGACCGTGCCCTCGGAGATGCGCTGCAAACCCTCGATGCGGATGTCGCCGACCGTGAACTCGCCGCCGGCCGTCTGCGCGAAGACGGCGGGTACCGCAAAGAGGGCCGGTAACGCGGCCAGCAGTTTCAGACGCATGGCGGGCGGCTCAGCTGAACAAGCGCGACAGATCGTTGTAGAAGGCGAAGCTCATCAGCATCAGCAGCAGCACCAGGCCGATCTGCTGGCCGACGGCCTGCGCGCGCTCCGACAGCGGGCTGCCCTTGGCGAGCTCCGCGAGCTGGTAGACGATCTGACCTCCGTCGAGGATCGGAATCGGCAGCAGATTGAGCACGAACAGGCTCACGCTCACGATCGCCAGGAACGACAGGAACGCGAGAGCGCCTTGGCGCAGCGAGAACCCCGCGTACTCCGCGATGTTGATCGGTCCGCTCAGGTTCTTCACCGAAACGTCGCCCGTCACGACGTTCCAGAGCATCCGCACCGTGAGATCGGACATTTCCCACGTCTTGCTGGCCGCGCGGGACACCGATTCGAGCGGCCCGTAACGCTCCATGGTGCGCATGTGCGCGGGGACTGCCGCGCCGGCGACCGGTTGTATCCCGATGCGGCCTACCATCCGGTCGCCCTCGTGCTGCGACTGTACCTCGATCGGCAGCGTGACGCGGCCGCCCGGCCGCTCGATGGTGAACTCGAGCGTGCGGCCCGGATTCGGCTGCACGCGCTGCACCAGGCCGGGGAAATCGGCCACCGTCTCGCCCTCGATCGCGACGATGCGGTCACCGGGCTCGACACCCGCCCGCGCCGCCGGGCTGTCAGGCAGGACCTTCCCGACGGTCGCCGGCACGGTCGGATACCAGAAGTCGAAGCCGAGACCCGGCAGCAGCGCTCCAGGCTCCGTGAGCCCGCGCGTGCGGCTTCCCGGGATGCTGAGCGACGCGTCGCCGGCCGCGCCGTCCTCGCGCCGCAAGCCGATCTCGATCGGACGTTGCTTCATCAGCGAGTCGAGGATCGCCAGCACCGCGGTCTCGCGTGTCGGCGTGTCGCGCCCACCGACAGCGACGATTTCGTCGCCCGCTGCGAGCCCGGCGCGCGCCGCGATCGAATCCGGCGTCACCTCGCCGACCACCGGCTTCAGGGCCGGGACTCCGACGACGAACAGCAGCCAGTAAGCGCAGACGGCGAAGAGAAAATTCGCCCCGGGACCCGCGAGAAGCACCAGCACGCGGCGCCAGACGGGCTGGCGGTTGTATGCCTGCGACAGATGCTCGGCGGGAACGGGTCCCTCGCGCTCGTCGAGCAGCTTGACGTATCCCCCGAGCGGGATCGCCGAGATCGCATATTCCGTGCCGTCCGAGGCGCGACGACGCCACAGCGGCCGACCGAAGCCGATCGAAAACCGCACCACGCGGATACCGAGACGGCGGGCCACCCAGAAATGCCCGAACTCGTGCACGGCGACCAGCACGCCGATGGCAACGAGAAACGCGAATGCGTATGTGAGTATCGTCATGTGCCGGCCAAGGCCGTCCTCGTCAGCATCGACTCCGCCTCCCGACGGGCCCACCGGTCGGCCGCCAGCACTTCCTGCAGGTCGTCGACCCGCCGGCTCTGGTGCCGGTCGAGCACGGCTGCGATGATTTCCGGAATACCGGGGAAACCGAGCCGCCCGGCGAGAAACGCAGCGACCGCGACTTCATTGGCGGCGTTGAGGACCGCCGGGCTGGTCCCGCCTGTCTCGGCCGCCGCCCGCGCCAGCCGCAGCGCCGGAAAGCGCTCGACGTCGGGGGCCTCGAAATCGAGCCGGGCGGCCGCCACCAGGTCGAGCGATTCTACACCCGAGACGATGCGATCCGGCCAGCCGAGCGCGTGCGCAATCGGCGTACGCATGTCCGGATTGCCGAGCTGGGCCAGGACCGATCCGTCCACGTACTCCACCATCGAATGCACGATGCTCTGCGGATGTACGACCACTTCCACCCGCCCGGGTTCCATCCCGAACAGAACGCAGGCCTCGATCAGCTCGAGACCCTTGTTCATCAAGGTCGCCGAATCGACGGAGATCTTCCGTCCCATGCGCCAGCGCGGATGTGCGCAGGCCTCGTCGGGCGTCACCCGGGCCATCTCGCCGGGCGGCATCCGCAGAAACGGGCCGCCGGAGGCGGTCAGCAGAATGCGGCGCACGCCGGCTGCAGGCACGCCCGTCGACGCCCCCGCGGGCATGCACTGGAAGATCGCGTTGTGCTCGCTGTCGATCGGAATCAGCGTTGCACCTCCCACACGCGCTGCGGTGACCAGCAACGCGCCTCCGACGACCAGCGATTCCTTGTTCGCGAGCAGGACGCGCTTGCCCGCGGAAGCCGCCGCGATCGTCGAGGGCAGACCCGCCGCGCCAACGATCGCCGCCATGACGACCTCGACATCCGCATCGCGCACCGCGTCCACGAGCGCCGTGCGACCGCTCTCGACACGCGTCGGAAGCCCGCTCGCGCGGAGCGCGGCGCCGAGCTCCTGCGCGGCCTGCGCATCCTCGAGGATCGCGAGGCGCGGGCGATGCGCGATGCACTGCGCGAGGAGCCGGCGGTGATCCGAGCGCGCCGCGAGCGTGTGCACCTGGTAGCGGTCGCGGTGGCGCGCGACGACGTCGAGCGTGCTCGCGCCGACGCTGCCCGTGCTGCCGAGTACGGCGATGCCGGTCATGCCGCCCAGCCAAAGGTCATGAGGCCGAGCACGAATGCGGGCGCCGCGGCGGTCAGGCTGTCGATGCGGTCGAGCACGCCGCCGTGGCCCGGCAGGAGGCTGCCGCTGTCCTTGAGACCGGTACGCCGCTTGAACATGCTCTCGACGAGATCTCCGACGACCGAGATCAGCGCGACGACCAGGCAGAGTCCGAGCCACGGCAGGAGCGGCTGACCGAGCAGCAGCGCCCCGCCCGCGGCAGCGAACGAGGCCGCCAGCATGCCCGACATCAGACCCTCCCAGGTTTTGCCCGGGCTGACCGCGGGTGCGAGCTTGCGGCGACCGAAGCGCCTTCCGCCGAAGAACGCGCCGACGTCGGCGGCTGCGGTCAGGACCAGCAGGAAGAGCAGCAGCTCCCGACCCTGCGGCTCGATCAGCACCAGCCGAGCCAGCCCCACGGCCGCGGGTGCGAGCACTGCGAGCCCCGCGAGCGCCGCGGCCAGATGCCCGCCCCGACGCGATGCGAACAAGAGCCACAGCAACCCGGCCAGCCACCAGAGCATCGTCAGGGCCAGGATCGCGCGCAGGTTCGCCCCGTCGCCGCTCGCGGTCCAGAGCAGAGCGATCGTGACCGCCACCAGCGCCACGTAACCCACGCGACCCGCGGTCGAGGTGAGGCCCGCGAACACCGCCCACTCCCAGGCGCCCGCGAGCATGACCAGCGCGATCGCCGCGACCGCGGCGTGGCCGGGCAACCCCAGCAGCGCGGCGATCACGAGACCGGCGAGCAACAGGGCAGTGAGCACTCGTTGACGCAAGGAGTCAGCCACTGCCGACCTGCGCCGCGGTGAGGCCGAAGCGCCGCTGCCGGCTGCCGTAGTGACGGAGTGCGCGCTCGAGCTCGCCGTCGTCGAAATCCGGCCACAGGACGTCGCAGAAATAGAGTTCGGTGTACGCAAGGTTCCAGAGCAGGAAATTACTGATCCGGTGCTCGCCGCCCGTGCGGATGAAGAGATCGGGATCCGGCGTGTCTCCGAGCTGGAGGGCGGAGCGCATGGCTGCCTCGTCGATCGCGTCCGGGGGAAACTCCCCGGCCGCGCAGCGCCGCGCGAGCGTGCGCGCCGCAGCGACCATGTCCCAGCGGCCGCCGTAGGCGATCGCTACGTTGAGCGCCATGCGCCGGGCCGCGGCGGTCTGCGTCTCCGCCGCGCGCATGCGCGCGACCAGCTCGGGCCTGAGCCGGGTCTCGTCGCCGATGAACCGCAACCGGATGCCGTTGTCGCGCAGCTCGCCGACTTCGCGGTCGATCGCCTCGACGAACATCACCATGAGCTTCGCGACCTCGTCGGCCGGGCGGCTCCAGTTCTCGCTCGAGAAAGCGAACAGCGTGAGGGCCTCGACACCGCGGCGCGCGCAGCCCTCGACCGTGGCGCGCACGGCCTTGACGCCGGCGCGATGACCGATGTGACGCGGCAGCGAGCGCTGCGCCGCCCAGCGACCATTGCCATCCATGATCACCGCGACGTGACGCGGAACTCCCCGATCCCCTGCTCGCACGTCCGTCACGGCTCAAACCTGCATCAGTTCCTTTTCCTTGTCCGCGAGGACATGGTCGACCTCGGCGACGTACTTGTCGGTGAGCTTCTGCACGTCGTCCTGCGCCCGGTGATCGTCGTCCTCGGAGACGAGCTTCTCCTTCAGCATCTCCTTCAGCTCGTGCATCACGTCGCGGCGCACATTCCGTATCGCGACGCGCGCGTTCTCCGCCTCGTGTCGCACGACCTTCGTCAGGTCGCGCCGCCGCTCCTCGGTCAGCGCGGGCAGCGGCACGCGGATCACCGTGCCTGCCGTCGCAGGCGTCAGCCCGAGATCGGATTTCATGATCGCCTTCTCGATCACGGGGACCATCGGCTTTTCCCACGGCACGATCGTGAGTGTGCGCGCGTCCTCCACGGCGACGTTCGCGACCTGCTGCAGCGGCACTTCGTTGCCGTAGTACTCGACGCGGATGTGCTCGAGCAGGCCGGTGCTCGCACGGCCGGTGCGCAGCCGCTTCAGTTCGTTGCGATAGGCGACGACACACTTGCCCATGCGCTCGGCGGCGTCCTTCTTGATTTCCTCGAGCATGACGGTCTCCAGCGGCGCAGCGCCGCTTCAGTTCGTGACCAGGGTGCCCACGTCTTCGCCACGCGCGGCGCGCACCAGCGCATCCGCCTCGTTGAGGTTGAACACCCGCATTGGCAGATCGTGATCGCGGCACAGCACGATCGCGGTCGCGTCCATCACGTTAAGCCGGTCGTCGAGCACCTGGTCGTAGCGCAGCCGCTCATAGCGCCGCGCGCCCGGGTTGGCGGCCGGGTCGGCGTCGTAGACCCCGTCGACCTTGGTGGCCTTGAGCAACAGCTGCGCGTCGATCTCGATCGCGCGCAGGCTCGCGGCCGTGTCTGTCGTGAAGAACGGATTGCCGGTACCGGCGGCGAAGATCGTCACGCGCCCCTTCTCGAGATGCCGCACCGCGCGGCGGCGGATGTAGTCCTCGCACACCTCGTTGATGCGGATCGCCGACATGACGCGCACGTGCAGGCCGATCGATTCGAGGGCGTCCTGCAGCGCGAGCGAATTCATGACCGTGGCGAGCATGCCCATCTGGTCGGCGGTGACCCGGTCCATCCCGGCCCGCGCCAGGCCGGCGCCGCGGAACAGGTTGCCGCCTCCCATCACCAGGGCCACCTCGACTCCGGACTTGCGGACGGCGCCGATCTCGGCGGCGAGACGCTTGAGAAATGCCGGGTCGATGCCGTAGTCCGACTCACCCATGAGGGCTTCGCCGGACAGCTTCACCAGGATGCGCTTGTAGCGCGGGGTACCGTCATCGGCTTGAGCCATCAGGTCTGCCACCTCCGACGGGGCGCCATTATAAGGAACCCCGCATCAGCGGGGCTCCGGGAACAACGGACGGCAGGCCGGGCTTTCAGGTGCCCCGGACCTGTGCCATCACTTCGGCGGCGAAGTTCTCCTGCTTCTTCTCGATCCCCGCGCCGACCTCGTGGCGCGCGAAGCGCAGCACGCGGGCATTGCCGCGCTTCAGCACTTCGGCGACCGTGACCTTGTCGTCCTTTACGAAGGGCTGACCCGTGAGCGTGATCTCGCCCAGGTACTTGCGGAGCTTGCCTTCGACCATCTTCGCGACGATTTCGGCCGGCTTGCCCTGGGCCTTCGGATCGGCCCCGATCTGCGCCAGGAAGATCTCGCGCTCCTTGGCCACCTGGTCCGCGGGAACGTCTTCCGCCGTGACGAACTGCGGATTGATCGCCGCGACGTGCATCGCGAGGTCGCGCGCCAGGTCGTCGTCGCCGCCCGACAGCGCAACCAGCGCGCCGATGCGGGTGCCGTGCAGGTAGCTCCCGAGCGGGCCGTCGCTCTCGATTAGCTCGAAGCGCCGCACGCCGATGTTCTCGCCGATCCGGGCCACGAGCGCGCGGCGCGTTTCCTCGACCGTCTGCCCCGAGGGCAGGCGGACGGCGGCGAGCGCGGCGAGATCGGCCGGGCGCGCGGCGAGCGCCGCCCTGGCCACCGCAGAAGCGAACGAGCGGAAGTCGGCCTCGCGGGCGACGAAATCGGTCTCCGAGTTGACCTCCACGACGGCAGCCGAGCGACCGTCGGCGGCACGCTCGATCGCGATCACGCCCTCGGCCGCGACCCGACCGGCCTTCCTGTCGGCCTTGGCGAGACCCGATTTGCGCATGATCTCGGCGGCGGCTTCCAGGTCTCCGCCCGCCTCCACCAGCGCCTTCTTGCACTCCATCATGCCGGCGCCGGTGCGCTCACGGAGCAGCTTCACGGCCTCCGCGGTGACGGTCATGATCCTTCGCCCTCGGCCGGTTCGCTGCCACCGGCGGCATCGGCGGTCGGCGCCGTCGCCACAGGCGCCGCGGGCGCTGCGGGTTCTGCGGGTTCTGCGGGTGCCGGCGACTTCTTGCGTGCCGCGGCGCGCCGCTCCATGAACGCCTCCGGGCTCTCCTCCGGATCGGCCTCGATCAGCTCCACCGCCGCGGCTTCGGCGGCTGCATCCGACTCCGCGGGTGTCGCCGCGGCGGCCGGCCGACGACGCGCCGGAGCCTTCTTCCGTACGGGCGCCGAGCGGCGACGTGCCGCCCCCTTGGGCCGCGGCTTGCCTTCCTCGTCGAGCTCGACGAACTCGTCCTCGCCGACCGCGACCTCGGGGATCGTCGCCCGGCCCTCGAGCACCGCGTCGGCGATGCCCGCCGCGTACAGATGGATGGCTCGCATGGCGTCGTCGTTGCCTGGAATCACGTAGCTGATGCCGTCGGGCGAGCAGTTGGTGTCCACGATCGCGACCACCGGGATACCGAGCTTCTGCGCCTCGTGCACGGCGATGCGCTCATGGCCGACGTCGACCACGAAGAGCGCATCGGGCAGCCCATCCATCTCCTTGATCCCGCCCAGGCTCCGCTCGAGCTTCTCGCGCTCGCGGCGCAGGGTCTGGGCTTCGCGCTTGCTGCGGCCCTCGATGATGCCGTTGCCCAGCATCTCGTCGATCTCCCCCAGGCGGCGGATCGACTGACGGATGGTCTTGAAGTTCGTGAGCATGCCGCCCAGCCAGCGGTGGCTGACGTAAGGCATGCCGCAGCGCGCCGCCTCCTTGGCGATCGCATCACGCGCGGAGCGCTTCGTGCCGACGAACAGCACCTTGCCGCCGTCCGCAACCAGCGTCCTGATGAAGCCCGCCGCCTCGGCGTAGAGCGGCAGCGTCTTCTCGAGATTGATGATGTGGATCCGGTTTCGATCGCCAAAGATGAACGGGGCCATCTTCGGGTTCCAGAAGCGGGTCTGATGTCCGAAATGAACACCCGCCTCCAGCATCTGTCGCATGGACATGCTGGCCATGTATAAGTCTCCTTGTAGGGTTGAGCCTCCACGCGCCCCATGCGGCAACCCGGCTGGCCTTTCGGCGTCCCCGGGCACCCGGCCACATGTGCCGGCGCGTGTGCGGATTTCGTTGTCAAAAAGGGGCGCGCTTTATACCATAAGTTTCCCGCAGATCCAAACACTTGCGAGCGCCGCCGGGCGGCATCCGGACGATTTCCCACGATGCATCATCCAGAACCCATGAGCCGGACCGAGGATCGCCTCGGACGCGTGTCGATCAAGGACCACGCCGGCCAGGAGGCGATGCGGGTCGCCGGCCGTCTGGCTTCCGAGGCGCTCGACATGATCGGCCCGCACGTGGTTGCGGGGGTATCGACCGAGGAGCTGGACCGCATCTGCCACGACTACATCGTCGACGTTCAACGCGCCATCCCCGCCCCGCTCGGCTATCGCGGCTACCCGAAGTCGATCTGCACGTCGGTCAACCACGTCGTGTGCCACGGGATACCGGGCGACCGCCGGCTCAAGCAGGGCGACATCGTCAACGTCGACGTGACCGTGATCAAGGACGGGTTCCACGGCGACAGCTCACGGATGTACGCAGTCGGGAAGATTCCGCCGCACGCCCAGCGGCTGATCGACGTCACCTACCAGGCGATGTGGCGCGGCATCCGCTGCGTGCGCCCCGGCGCGCGGCTCGGTGACATCGGGTATGCCATCCAGCGGTTCGTGGAGGCGAACCATTACAGTGTCGTGCGCGAGTACTGCGGGCACGGCATCGGTCGCGGCTTCCACGAGGATCCGCAGGTGCTGCACTACGGTCAGCCCGACACGGGGCTCACCCTCAGCCCCGGCATGACCTTCACCGTCGAGCCGATGGTCAATGCGGGGCGGCGCGAGGTACGTTTGCTGCCCGATGGCTGGACTGTAATAACACGGGATCATTCTCTGTCGGCACAATGGGAACACACGGTTCTCGTGACCGACACCGGCGTCGACGTTCTGACACTGGGCTCGAACGAGCGGGTCCCGGTCTGAGCATGTCGTCGACGATCCCGGCCGACGGCGGCGACGGAGCCGCTGGCCGGGTCGCTCTGCCGGCCTGGCCTTTCCTCGAGGCGCTGAACGCCGCATTCGACGCCGGACCCGATCCGGTCTCGGCATTCCGTCGCGTGCTCGACAGGTGCGCCGAAAACCTGCGCCAGCGCTTTGCCGACGACGAATCGGTGGAAATGCTGGTGCGCGACCGGGCACGGATGGTCGATCTCGTGCTCAGGCGCGCGTGGAGCCTGCATGCGGGTGAGCGCGACGTGGCACTGGTCGCGGTCGGCGGGTATGGCCGTGGCGAGCTGCATCCCTGTTCGGACATCGACGTCATGATCCTGCTGCCGAAGAGCGCCATCGCGGGCGATCACGACGGCATCGAGCGGTTTCTCGCCTTCCTCTGGGACATCGGCCTCGAGGTTGGCCACAGCGTACGGACCATCGACGACTGCCAGCGCGAGAGCGCCGCGGACGTGAGCGTCGCGACCACGCTGATCGAGGCGCGGCTGCTCGCCGGCCCCGAAAATCTCTTCCAGGCGATGCGCCGGGCGCTCGGCCAGGACAACGTGTGGAGCCCGCGGCAGTTCTTCGAGGCCAAGGTCGCCGAGCAGACCGCGCGGCATCACCGTTACCACGACACGGCGTACAACCTCGAGCCGAACGTCAAGGCAAGCCCCGGCGGGCTGCGCGACATCCAGACCATCGGTTGGGTGGCGAAACGGCATTTCGGCGCCGACACCCTCGACGAGCTCGTCGGGCACGGCTTCCTCACCGCGAGCGAGCTGCGCAAGCTCCATGCGGCGCAGGCTTTTTTGTGGAAGGTGCGCTTCGCGCTGCACGTGCTGACCGGCCGGCGCGAGGACCGGCTGCTGTTCGACCACCAGATCCGCCTCGCGAAGATGTTCGGCTACGAGGATGCCACCTACACGCTCGCAGTCGAGCAGTTCATGCAGCGGTACTACCGCACGGTGATGGACGTCAGCCTGTTGAACGAGATGCTGCTGCAACTCTTCCGCGAAGCGATCCTGACCGACACAACCAGCGCGCCGGTGCCGATCAACGCGCGTTTCCAGATCCGCAACGACTATCTCGAGGTCACCGCCGACGAGGTCTTCGCGCGACAGCCATCGGCGATCCTCGAGCTGTTCCAGATCATGCAGCAGCACCACGAGCTGCGCGGGGTGCGTGCGACGACGATCCGCGCGCTCGGCCGGCACCTGTGGCTGATCGACGAGGAGTTCCGTCAGAATCCGCGCAATCACCGGCTGTTCCACGAGATTCTGCGCGCGCCGGTCGGCGTGACGCACGAGCTGCGCAGACTCAACCTGTACGGCGTGCTCGGCCGCTACATCCCGGCCTTCGGCCGCATCGTCGGCCGGATGCAGTACGACCTGTTCCATGCCTACACCGTCGATGCGCACACGCTGTTCGTAGTGCGTAACCTGCGCCGCCTCGCCCTGCCGCGTTTCGAGCACGAGTTCCCGGAGCTGTCGCGGCTGATGGCGACGCTGCCGAAGCCGGAGCTCGCCTATCTCGCGGCGCTCTTTCACGACATCGCCAAGGGACGTGGCGGCGATCATTCGGAGCTGGGCGCCGTCGATGCGGAGGCGTTCTGCCTCGAGCAGGGACTGTCGCGCTACGACGCGCGGCTGGTGGCGTGGCTGGTGCGACACCATCTGCTCTTCTCGGTCACCGCGCAGAAGAAGGACATCTCGGATCCGCAGGTGATCCGCGAGTTCGCGCGGCTCGTCGGCGATCAGACGCACCTCGATTACCTCTACCTGCTCACGGTCGCCGACGTGCGCGGCACGAATCCGAAGCTCTGGAATTCGTGGAAATCGGCGCTGTTCGCGGACTTCTACGAGCGGACCAAGCGCGCCCTGCGGCGCGGCCTCGAGGCGCCGCTCGATCAGGAGGAGCTGGTCGCCGAGGTGCGCGCGGCCGCCCGCGACGAATGTACCCGGCTCGGGCTCCGCGCGGAGCCGGTCGACGCGGTCTGGACGCGCTTCAACGACGCGTATTTCCTGCGGCATACGCCCGCCGAGATCGCGTGGCACACCGGGCTGCTCGCGGAGCGCGACCCCGGCGAGTCTGCGACCCTGGTGGCCGTGCGTCACACACCCGAGCGCGGCGGCAACGCGGTGCTGACCTTCCTGCCGCATCGCCAGCAGAATTTCGCCCGCACCACCGCGCTCCTCGACCAGATGGGGCTCAACATTCTCGACGCGCGCATCACGCCGCTCGAGGGCGGGATGAGCCTCGACACCTATCTCGTTCTCGAGGACAACGGCGCGCCGATCGCGGACCGGCACCGCGCGCAGGAGATCGAGCAGCAGCTGTGGCGGGTGCTGCAGGGGCCGGAGGCGGCCCTGCCCGTGGTCACGCGCCGCGCGCCGCGCCAGGTGCGGATGTTCACGACGCCGACTCAAATCAACTTCACCGACGACCCGGTGCAGCACCGCACCATCCTGGAGCTGATCGCGGGCGACCAGCCCGGGCTGCTCTCGGAGATCGGCAAGGTGTTCCTCGCGGAGCGCATCGACGTCACCACCGCCAAGATCATGACGATCGGCGAGCGGGCCGAGGACGTGTTCTTCGTGACCAACCACCGGGGCCGGGCCCTGTCCGAGCCGGCGCGGCGCAGGCTCCAGGATCAGCTGTTCGAGGCGCTCGATCGCCGGATCGAGGCCAGGCTCGCCTGAGAACGTCTTCGTCACCATGAACGAGACGGCCCGGCTCGCATCCATCATCGACTCGGCGTTCGAGACACGCGCGGAGCTCACACCCGAGAGCGCGCCGCAGGACGTGCGAGCGGCGGTCGAGCGCGCGCTCGACCTACTCGACGCCGGGCAGCTGCGCGTCGCGGAACGGCACTCCGGGCAGTGGATCGTCAGCGAGTGGCTCAAGAAGGCCGTGCTGCTGTCGTTCCGGCTGTACGACAACCGCGTGGCCGATGCGGGCTATACGCGGTTCTTCGACCGCGTGCCTCTCAAGTACGCAGGACACACCGAGGCGCGCTTTCGCGCCGAAGGCGTCCGGGTCGTCCCGCCCGCCGTGGTGCGCCGCGGCGCCTACGTCGCGCCAAATGCCGTGCTGATGCCGAGCTATGTGAACGTCGGCGCCTGGATCGGCGAAGGCACGATGGTCGATACGTGGGCCACCGTGGGCTCGTGCGCGCAGATCGGCCGCAACGTGCACCTGTCCGGCGGGGTCGGGATAGGCGGCGTGCTCGAGCCCCTGCAGGCGGCGCCGACCATCGTCGAGGACGACTGCTTCATCGGCGCGCGCTCGGAAATCGTCGAAGGGGTGATCGTCGAGCAGGGCGCCGTGATCTCGATGGGCGTCTTCATCGGCCAGAGCACGCGGATCTACGACCGCGAGTGCAACGAGGTGATCCACGGTCGCGTCCCCGCGGGCGCCGTCGTCGTGCCCGGCTCGCTGCCGGCCGCGAACGGTCGCTATGCCCTCTCCTGTGCGGTCATCGTAAAGCGGGTCGACGCGAAGACCCGCGCCAGGACCAGCATCAACGAGCTGCTGCGCGGCATCGACTGAGGCCGTTACTGCTCGCCGGCGCTCGGCCCGCGTGCGTCGAGGCAGCCTCGCCGGTGCTCGGCCGCGGTGTATCGCCAGCCGCTGACCACGATCCGCGGGCATTGCAAAGCTCAAGACGGGTGCCCCGCACATCCTGCCGGAGTACGCCGGGTCGCTGCCGGTATCGCGGCGTCGTTGCGGAGTCATGACTTCAGAGTGCCCACGACGTCCAACTGCGGGCACCGAGGCGTGGTTCGCGGCTGGGATACCACCGCGTCCAAACACCGGCTCGCGAGGTGTCGGTGGCTCGCCGTCCGGCGCTGCTGCCGCCGTGGCGTCACGAGCCGGCGTTTGGACCGGGTGTCTCGTAGCCGCAAGCACGCGTGAGCTGCCGCAGGTAGACGTCACGGGCACTCCTGAGGAATGACTCCGCGACGATTCCGCGACACCACTACCGCTGCGGCGTGCTCCGCCACAGTGTGCGGGGCACCCTTCTTCCGCCTTGCAATATCCGTGGATCGTGGCCAGCGGCCACGAGACACCCGGGCCAAGCGCCGGCGAGCATCCACGAGTCGCTCCCGTCTGAGCGCGCGGACTAGCCGCGGCCGGACTCGGCGTCGTCACCCACCATGTAGAGCACCTGCTCGGCCACGTTCTTGGCGTGATCGCCGATCCGTTCCAGGCCCTTGAGTGCGAACACGGTGTCGAGCGTCGCCTTGAGGAACTGGTGATCCTGCATCACGAAGGACATCAGCTGTCGCAGCGCCGTGGCGAACTCCGCGTCGAGCTCGCGATCGCGCGCCAGCACCTGGCGCGCGAGCGCAGCGTCGGCCTCATCCAGGGCACGCACCGCGCCGCGGAGCATCGCGACCGAGAGCTCGCCCATGTGCCGCAGGTAGCGCGACACGGCCACCACCGGGTCGTGGCCCCCGTGCGCGGCCGCTCGCGAGGCGAAGCGCGCGATCTTCTTCGATTCGTCGCCGATGCGTTCGAGCTCGAGGCCGGCGCGCGCGATCGCGCGCACCATGCGCAGATCGCTCGCGACTGGCTGCTGCAGGGCGATGAAGGTGAGCGTGTCGCGGTCGAGCTGTCCGTCGTACGCGTTCACCAGCGTCTCGCGCGACAGCACCAGCTCGGCGAGTTTCGCGTCGTGCTCCACCAGGGCGCGCACGCAGCTCGCCACCTGATCGATCACCAGCCCACCCATGGCGACGGCCCGCAACCGCAGATCCACGAGCGACTGGTCGACCGCCTTCGAGATGTGGCCTTCGGCCGGGTCGCCGGCCGGGCCCGGGCCGGAGACGGCCCCGGCATCGGCGGCGGGTTCGGGAGTGGCCGACGGCGGTTGTTCCAAGGTCTGCATTCCGTTCGATCAGCCGTAACGACCCGTGATGTAGTCCTCGGTCGCCTTCTTGCCCGGATTCGTGAAGATCATGCTGGTCGCACCGACCTCGACCAGCTCGCCCAGGTACATGAAGGCCGTGAAATCGGATACGCGGGCGGCCTGCTGCATGTTGTGCGTGACGATCAGAATCGTCACGTGCTGGCGCAGCTCGGAGATCAGCTCCTCGATCTTCGCGGTCGCGATCGGGTCCAGCGCCGACGTGGGCTCGTCGAACAGCAGTATCTCGGGCTGCGTCGCGAGCGCCCGGGCGATGCAGAGCCGCTGCATCTGACCACCCGAGAGCGCGAGGGCCGAATCCGACAACCGGTCCTTGACCTCGTCCCAGATTGCCGCGCTCCGCAATGCGCCTTCGACCCGCTCCGCCAGGTCGGTGCGGTTGCGTACCCCGCGCAGCCTGAGCCCGTAGGCGACGTTCTCGAACACCGTCTTCGGAAACGGATTCGGCTTCTGGAAGACCATACCGATACGCATCCGCACCTCGATCGGATCGACGCCCGGACCGACGAGATTGATGTCGTCGGGCCGCAGCATGATCGAGCCCTTGTAACGGGTGTCGGGCTGCAGATCGTGCATCCGGTTGAAACAGCGCAGGAAAGTGCTCTTGCCGCAGCCCGACGGGCCGATGAGAGCCGTCACCTGGTGCTCCGGGATCGAGAGGTCGATGCCCCTGAGCGCCTGATTGCTGCCGTACCAGAAATCGAGCGCCTCGGCCCGAGCCTTGGGCGGATTGGCACGCATGCTTTTGCGGTCCTCGACCGCGATCGAAAGGCTGGGCGGCCCGGCCGACGGCGTCGTTGAATCACCTTGCATCGGGGTTGACCGCCTCTTTCCGGGTACGGCGTGGGTCGGCGCGCCTGCGTCCATCGTGATCACCAGTTGATTCGTTTCCGGAACCGGTACCGGATCCAGATCGCGAGCGCGTTCATGAGCAGGGTCATGCCGAGCAGGATTGCGCCGGCGGCGGCGGCATTCGCCTGGAATGCCTGGTCGGGTCGCGAAACCCAGTTGAATATCTGGATCGGCATCGCCGTGAACTCGCTGCGCAGCCATTCGAAGTTCAGGAACGGGAACTCGCCAGACACCGGAGACGGCGGCAGGAAGGCGATGAACGACAGCGCGCCGATCGTGATGATTGGCGCGGTCTCGCCGATGGCACGCGACAGCCCGAGTATCAAACCGGTCAGGATGCCGCCGGTCGAGTACGGGAGCACGTGATCGCGGGTGACTTCCCAGCGCGTCGCGCCCAGGCCGTACGCCGCCTCGCGGATCGCCTTTGGCACGGAGCGCAGCGACTCGCGCGTCGCGACGATGACGATCGGCAGTATCAGGAGCGCGAGCGTGAGACCGGCCGACAGCACGCTTTGGCCGAGGCCGAACTGGTAGACGAAGAGCCCCAGCGCGAGCAGGCCGTAGACGATCGAGGGCACGCCCGCGAGATTCGTGACGTTGATCTCGATGATCCCGGTGAACCAGTTCTTGGGTGCGTACTCCTCGAGATAGATAGCCGCGGCGACGCCGACCGGCAGCGCGACCAGCGCCGTGACGAACATGATCATGGTCGTGCCGACGGCCGCCGACAGGATCCCAGCCCGCTCGGCCTTGCGCGATGGGAACGACGTGAGGAAATCCCAGCCGAACCGGCTCGCGCCGTCGCGCACCAGGTCGAGGAACAGGATCGCGAGAATCGCGAGACAGGCGATCATCACCAGGAGTCCCACCATCACGAACAGCTTGTCGAGCTGCTTGCGCCAGCCCAGACCCGCGCGGAGCTCCTCGATGGTCATCTGCGCGACCGCGGCCATCAGTACGCCTCGCGGAAGCGACGCGTCAGGAAGAAGCCGATCACGTTGAACACCAGTGTCATCAGCATCAGCACCAATCCGGCGGCGAAGATGCTTTGGTAACCAATACTGTCGTGAGGCAGATCGCCGAGGCTGACCTGAACAATGTAGGCCGTGATGGTCGCCGCGGGCTCGGTCGGGTCGAAGGTGAGCTGCGGCTGCATCCCTGCCGCGATCGCAACCACCATGGTCTCGCCCACCGCGCGCGAGATGCCGAGGATGTACGCGGCCGCGATCCCGGAAAATGCACCCGGCACGACGACGCGCAGCGCGGTCTGCAGCCGGGTTGCCCCCATCGCATAGGAGCCCTCGCGCATGTAGCGCGGCACCGCGCGCATGGCGTCCTCGCTGACGGTTGCGACATAGGGGACGATCATCAGCCCGATCACGAGCCCCGCGCTCAGCATGTTGAAGCCGGGAAGCCCCGGTATCAGTTTCTGCAGCAGCGGCGTTACCATCAGCAGCGCGAAGTACCCGTAGACGACCGTCGGCACGGCGCCGAGCAGCTCGAGCAGCGGCTTGACGGTTTCGCGCAGCCGGTGCGTCGCGAACTCGGACAGGTAGATTGCAATGGTCGTGCCGACGGGAATCGCCACGAGCAGCGCCACCATGGTCGTCGTGAGCGTCCCGGACACGAGCGGCATGATGCCGTAGCGCGCATCCGCGAACAGCGGCGTCCACATCGTGCCCGTCAGGAATTCGCCGATCGATACGTGCCGGAAGAAGAACGAGGACTCGTATACGAGGATGCAGACGATCGCGATCGTCGTGAACACTGCCACCAGCCCTGCTGAGAGCAGGAGCAGCTCGACCATGCGGTCGCGGGTCTTGCGGAAGCGCAGCGACGCGAACCCGCCCAGGCCCTGCACGGCAGATGTTCCACTCATGGGGTGTGACCGGTTCCCGTCAGTGTTCTCGTTGCACCGAGCCCCATCGCCGGAACGACCCCGCCTGACTGCGGCGCCGTACTGTAACCCGCTGCAAAGCCGAATTCGACCGCGAATTCTCGACGGCGGCAGCGGGAAAGAGCCTTAGGCCCGTCCCCGCGCGCGGGCGATGATGCGCGGCGGGATCCGATCAGAGCTTGCCTTCGCGCGCCAGCAGGTCGTCGATGGTCACACCGACCTCGGGCACGCCGCCGAACACCGAACCCAGCTTGCCGGCCTGGACGTGCTTCCATGCGAGCGCATAGGCCTGTTCGGGCAACGGCAGGTAGCCGACCTCGGCCACGAGCTCGCTGCCCTGGGTGAGCATGAACTGCACGAACTCGCGAACTTCCGGACGCTTGAGCGATGCTTCCTTCACGTAGACAAACAAGGGGCGCGACAAGGGGTTGTACGTGCCCTCGGTCACCGCCTCGAGGCTGGGCGCCACCGGACCCTTGCCGCCATCGATCGGCACCGCACGCAGCTTGTCTTTGTGCGCCGCGTAGTACGCGAAGCCGAAATAGCCGAGCGCATTCTTGTTGCTCTCCACGCCCTGTACCAGCGTGTTGTCGTCCTCGCTCGCGGTAAAGTCGCCGCGGCTGGACTTGGCCTTGCCATTCACGGCCTCGGTGAAATAGTCGAACGTGCCAGAGTCCGCGCCAGGCCCGAACAGCATCAGCCGCTGAGCCGGCCATTCCGCCCGCACGTGCTTCCACGTGGTCACACGGCCCTGCGCGCCGGGCTCCCACATTTTCTTCAGGTCGGCGACGGTCAGCGTCTTGACCCAGGTGTTCTGCGGGTTGACGACGACCGTAAGGGCGTCGAACGCCACCGGGATCTCCAGGTACTTGATCCCCGCCTGGCGGCAGATCTCCATTTCCTCCTTGAGGATCGGGCGCGACGCGTTCGAGAAGTCGGTCTCGCCCCGGCAGAATTTCTTGAATCCGCCACCCGTACCGCCTATCCCGACCGTGACGCGGACCTTCCCGCGCTTGGAAATCTGGTACTCCTCGGCCAGCGCCTCGGCCACGGGGAACACGGTGCTCGAGCCGTCCATCTTGATGGCGCCCTGGGCACTGGCCAGCGCCGGCGCACCCGCCGTCATCACCCCGGCGACGAGCGCCGGCATCGCGACATTCCGCCACAGCTTCATGCACTTACCCTCTTCAAGAATAGGCGCCGCGCGGCGCGTGCCTGACCACGGCGCGCAGTGTGTACCGTGTTCATGACAGACATGTGACAGGCGGCCGCTTGTTCGCGGTCGCGCGCTCCGCTATATACCGCCGGCCTGCGCAATTGCCGCGTACCGGGCAGAGGAAGATGTCAGCCGCATGTCAGCCGCCGTCGAACTGACCCTCGAACTCATGCGTCGAGCCTCGGTAAGCCCCGACGATCAGGGCTGTCTGGACGTCATTGGTCCGCGTCTCGCAGCGATCGGCTTCGGCAACGAGCGGCTCTCCTTCGGACCCGTCGACAACCTCTGGACCCGGCGTGGGCGCGCGGCGCCGGTGCTCTGCTTCGCGGGTCACACGGACGTCGTTCCGGCAGGACCCCGGAAAGACTGGGCCTCCGACCCCTTCGTGCCGGAAATCCGGGACGGGCGGCTCTATGGTCGTGGCGCAGCGGACATGAAGAGCGGTCTTGCGGCCATGGTGGTCGCGGCGGAGCGATTCGTCGCACGGCATCCGGATCATCGCGGCACGCTCGCCTTCCTGCTCACCAGCGACGAGGAAGGCCCGTCCGTCGACGGCACGAGGCGCGTCATCGAAACGCTCGAGTCGCGCGGCGAGCACATCGACTGGTGCGTCATCGGTGAGCCGAGCAGCCATCAGGTCCTCGGCGACACGATCAAGGTCGGGCGCCGCGGATCGCTGTCGGGCCGGCTGACCATCCACGGCACGCAGGGGCACGTCGCGTATCCGCAGCTCGCCGACAACCCTGTGCATCGCTTCGCGCCGGCGCTGGTGGAGCTCACCGCCATGCGCTGGGACGCAGGCAACGAGTACTTCCAGCCCACGGGCTTCCAGGTCTCGAACATCGCCGCGGGCACCGGCGCGCCGAACGTGATCCCAGGCGAGCTCAAGGTGCGCTTCAACCTGCGGTTCTCGACGGTGCAGACCGTCGAGACCCTGCAGCGCGCCGTGGTCGCGATCCTCGACCGGCACGGTCTCGACTACACGCTCGAATGGTTCGTCTCGGGACAGCCGTTTCTCACCGCGCCGGGCGTGCTGACCGATATGGTACTGCGTGCCGTCCGCGAGGTGACGGGGCGGTCGCCCACCGCCTCGACGACCGGCGGCACCTCGGATGGCCGCTTCATCGCGCCGACCGGCGCGCAGGTGGTGGAAGTGGGAGTGGTGAATGCCACGATCCACAAGGTCGACGAGCATGTCGACGTCGCGGACATCGACGTCCTCGCCCACGTGTACGAGCGCGTGATGGAGCTCGCGCTTACCGGCGCCGCAGGTTGACGAAGAGACCCCCGGCGCCGAGCGCGAGCAGCCACGCGAGAACCCAGGCGGGCATTGAGAGCCCGAGAAAGCGCCAGTCGATCTTTCCGCATTCGCCGGAGCCGGTCAGTACCTTGGCGAGCACTTCCCGAAGCGGCAGCACTTCGAGCATGTAGTCGAGGCTCGCACCGCACTCCGCCACCGTGCCGGGCGGCTGAGCGGTGATCCAGACGTGACGCGCCGCAATGGCCGCGCCCAGGGCAGCAACCACCGCGATGATCGAGCCCCAGGCGATGACGGCGCCACGACCGGCGCGATGCAGCGCTGCCCCGAGGAACGCGAGCCCGGTTGCGAGCACCGCGATGCGCTGCAGGGTGCAGAGCGGACAGGGCTCGAGGCCGAGCACGTACTGGCTGTAGAGTGCGTAGGCCAGCAGCGCCGCGCAGACGGCGAATCCGACCAGATTGCCCGCCCGGCCGTGGGTGAGCCCGCGTACCTGAGCCGCTGTCAACGATCCCCGCCCGCCCGCGCCGCGAGCGCCGTGGCGAGCTGCCGTTCCACGTCCTCGCTCGACAGGTGCCGCACGTCCTTGCCGAGCACCATGTAGATCACGTACTCGCAGATGTTCTTCGCGTGATCGCCGACCCGCTCGAGTGCGCGCGCCACCCACAGGACGTCGAGCGCGCGGCGGATGGTCCGCGGGTCCTCCATCATGAAGGTGATGCACTGGCGCTGGATGGCTTCGTACTCCTCGTCGACCAACTTGTCGCGCCGTGCAATGTCCAGCGCCAGGTCGATGTCGAGCCGCGCAAAGGCATCGAGCGCACCGTGAACCATCGCTGCGACGAGGTCGCCCATGTGCTTGATCTCTCGATAGCGATCCGCCGGCCGGTCGACCGTCGCGAGCTTGGCGGCGATGTGGCCAAGCTTTTCGGCCTCGTCGCCGATGCGCTCGAGATCGGTGATGGTCTTGATGATGGCCACCAGCAGGCGCAGATCCGATGCGGCGGGATTACGCGTGGCCAGGATCCGGTTGCAGTCGTCGTCGATCGCGACTTCCATCGCGTTGACCCGGCGATCGCGCTGCGCGACCTCCTCGCCGAGCGCGCCGTCCCCGTTCACCAGCGCGCGGGTGCCGTCCTGCAGCTGCTTTTCCACCAGCCCGCCCATCTGCAGCACGCTGGCTCGCACGCCCTCGAGATCGGCGTTGAACCGGCTGTGAATGTGGTGGGACAGGTCGGCCGTGTCCATTGCTGGTGCTCCGCAGTGCCGCTCGTATACCTGAGCCGGGTCGCAGCGGCAAGTGCGGTGGTCAGAACTTCCAGTTCATGTCGAGCTGCAGCCGCTCGTAGTCGAGTTCCGAGCCGACGTCCTTGTTGAGGGTATTGATGAAGTACTGCAGGTTGAGGGCGATGTTGCGAACCGGCGCGTAGCCGCCGCGCAACACCCACCCCTCCGAGTCCGTCCTTCCGTCGCCAAAGTCCGAATCGACGAACTGACCGAAGAGCGCGTCCTTGTCGATCGACTGGTACATCGCACCCACTTCCCAGGTCCGCGGGTTGCTCGCGCGGCCGAGCCGGAATCCCAGCCCGTACGCGGTGTCGTGCTCGACCCCCGACGCCATATTCTGCGCGTAGTTGCCCCAGAGCTGCAGGGGCAGGCTGCCGATCTGCGTATTGAACTCCGCACCGAGCTCGGCGATCTCGTAGTCGAAAACCAGGAAATTCGTCGGATTCTCTGGCAGCTGGAACGTCGTATTCCCGTTCGCGCTGTTGTTGAAGAGCGGCGAGCGGTTCTGGCAGACGCTGCAATCGTAGTAATGCGCGAAGGCGACGAGCTTGCTCGCGTCGAACATCGGCATGCGCAAGCCCAGCTGCGCACCGTAGACGAAGGTGTCGGCGTTCTCCCCGCTCGGGCTCGCGTTGTAGCGCTCCTCGAGCCACCAGGCGTACGCGTCGCCGAACAGGATGCCGCGCTCGAACTTGGCCGCGGCGCCCTCGGGGTTGAAGTCGCCGTCGAAGAAGAGCGACTGACCGGGGCGGATAAACGGGTACGGCTGCTTGCCCAGGACCAGGTTGGCGCCCTGCGCGAAAGTCCAGTCCGCGTATGCCATGTCGACGCCGATCGTCTTGCGCGTGCTCGACGCGCCCAGGGTCTGGTTCGACGAACGCGGGTCGTCCGCGCCGGTGGCGAAGAGCAGGGTCGTCTTCAGGTTGTCGCTCACCTGCGCGTCGAAGCCTAGCCGGGCGCGGATGCGATGCCGGTATCGGTCCTCGGCATCCTCGACCGTGGTCACGCCGTCGGTGGTCACCGCGCGTTCCGGATGAATCTGCTCGTGGCGATAGCGCAGATCGCCACGGGCCTTGATCTTCGTCGCCCAGTCCGAGCCTTTGACCTTTGCGATCTCGTTTCCGGCCACCGCGGCCTCCTCGCGCAGCTCCTTGGTTTGTGCCTTCAGGTAATCGGTTTCCGCGTCGCGGCGATCGACCAGCGACTTGAGCTCGGCGTTCTCGGTCTTGAGCTCCGTGTTGGCGGCTTCGAGACGGTTGAGGCGCTCGGTGAGAGCCTGCATCTGGGTCTGCACGGCCTCGAGATCGGAACGGGTCGCAGTGGCGCGCGACTGGGCGTCGGCCTCCTGGCCGGCCAGGGACAATCCCGCGGCGACGACAATCACCAGCACGATGGTATTCACGACGTTCTCCTCGCTCAATGCCGGAAGCGGGCGGCGGGTGCGGCGCCTGGCCGCCGGTGGCGGCCCGCGGACGCTCGGCAGGCTTTATATGTGTGTGTTGTTACAGTTCTGTGTCACGGCGATGTCCGCAATGCGACAGCGCGGCGACCGCGACCGGCACGCTTCAGGCCCGCGCCAACGCTTCCCGGGGCGAAATACGGCTCGCCGGAAACCGGCAGGTAAAGTTGCTGCCCTTGCCCTCGAGACTCGTTACCTCGAGCCGGCCGCCGTGGCGCTGCAGCGCGTGCTTGACGATGGCGAGGCCGAGTCCCGAGCCTCCGAGCTTGCGTGACCGCCCGGCATCCACCCGGTAGAAGCGCTCGGTCAGACGTGGAAGGTGCTCGGCCGCGATCCCGATGCCGGTGTCGCGGAATTCGACGTTCGCGCCGCGCTCGTCGATCCACCAGCGCACATCGATGCGGCCTTCGGCGGGCGTGTATTTCGCGGCGTTCGAAAGCAGGTTCGAGAAGATCGAGTGCAGCTCGGCCTCCGAGCCCAGGAGCATCGCGTTTGTGTCGAGCTGGATCACGACCTGGGCCGTCGGCTCGGGCCGCGCGATGATCTCCTTGCGCAGCAGCGCGAGCATTCCGCCGACGTCGACCGGCACGCGGTCGGCCTCGCTGCCGGAAGCCTCCAGCCGTGACAGCTCGAGCAGGTCGTGGACGATGCGACCCATGCGCTCCGACTGGCGGCGCATTTCCTGCACGGGGCCCCGCCATGCGGGGTCGAGCGAGCTGTCCTCGGCGAGCGAATCGAGATAGCCGCTCACGACCGTCAGCGGCGAGCGCAGCTCGTGCGACGCGTTCGCGACGAAGTCCTTGCGCATCGAATCGAGCCTCGCCTCGGTGGTCACATCGCGAACCAGCAGCAGCTGCGGGCCTGTTGGATTGGTGGTCACGAGTCGGAACGTCAGCCAGAACTCGCCGTTCCTGGTGAACCTGATCCGCGGCGGGACCCCTTCTCCTTCGCGATCGAGGTACTCGACGAAATCGGGGATGCGCACCAGGTTGTCGATCCGCAGGCCGTAGTCCTGCTTGCGCTTCAGGTCCAGCCACCGGCTCGCCGCGCGGTTGAACCACAGGATTTCGCGGTTCGGGCCGAGCAGGATCGCGCCGTCCGGCATCGCGGTCGTCATGCGGCGGAACTCGCGCAGCAGCGCGAGCGTGCGGCGCTTGTGATAGACCTTGCGACGGTACAACCGGTCGACGATGGCGACGACCTCGCCCCACAGCCCGTTGAAGTTCGGTGCGGCGCGGTTGGCGCGCGTGCGCAGCCAGCGGTCGAAGCGCAGCAGGTTGACGCAGTGCCGCACCAGCATTAGCGCGAGCGCCGCCGCGACGAAGGCGAGCGGCCGCCCCGCGAGCAGGCCGACGAGCAGCGCCACGACGAGCAGCGCGAGGCTCGCGACGACGAACTGCAAGGCCGGCTTCGACACCCGTATGGCGCCGCGGCGGCGCCTACTCCGGCCGCGTCGAGAAGCGGTAACCAGAGCCACGCACGGTCTGCACCAGGCGGTCACGACCCGAGGGCTCGAGCGCCTTGCGCAGCCTGCGGATGTGCACGTCCACCGTGCGTTCCTCGACGTAGACGTTGCCGCCCCATACCCGGTCGAGCAGCTGGCTGCGCGAATACACGCGCTCGGGGTGCTCCATGAAGAACTGCAGCAGCCGGTACTCGGTCGGACCGAGCGCGACGTTCTGCTCGTCGACCGTCACTCTGTGGCTCGCTGCGTCGAGGACCAGGCCGCCCGCCTCGAGCGATTCGCCGGCCGAACCCGGCGAGGCACGGCGCAGCACGGCATTGATGCGCGCGAGCAGCTCGCGCGGGCTGAACGGCTTGGTGACGTAGTCGTCCGCGCCGCCCTCGAGACCCGACACCTTGTCGTGCTCGTCGGCCCGCGCGGTGAGCATGATCACCGGTAGATCCTGGGTATCCTTGCCGCGCTTCACGGCGCGCGTCAGTTCGAGACCGGTCTGATCCGGCAGCATCCAGTCGATCAACAGCAGATCCGGCCTCGAATCCGCGATGCAGGCCCGCGCAGCCGCACAGTCCTCGGCCTCGCGCACCTCGAAGCCCGCACGACGCAGACCGAAGGCGATCATGTCACGGATCGCCTTCTCGTCCTCGACGATCAGGATCTGCTTGCCCGTCATTTCATATCTCTCCGGTCGTTGCGGGCGCATTACAAGGCGAAATTATTGCAGTGGCGTGACAGTCCCCGCTCGGGCGGTAGCAACTTCGTCACGCACGTAGATCGGCAAGGCGTCCTCGGGCGCGACAGACAGCCCGGCGGCGAACCCCGCCGCACCCAGCCGCGCGATCGCGTCCGCGCGGGGATAAAGTCCCTCATGCACGCGCAACCTCCTCGCCGCGAGCGCCGCCCGCAGCTCCGCATGGCGCGCGAGCCCGTTGCCGGCCGCATGTCGTGCTTCGGACAGCGCGATGACGGAGCCGGGCGGTCCCACGCGTTCGGCGCCAAGCGTGACCACCGCGCCATCCGTGCCGAGCGCGTAATGACCCCAGTAGAGCTCGCCCATCCGCGCGTCGTTGCATACCAGGACGGTATCGCCGGCAGCCGCCGGCACGCGGGCGGCGACGGCGGCGAGGCTCGAGACCGGGACGATGCGCAGACCCGCCGCGTACGCGAGTCCCTGCGCCACGCCGGCAGCGATCCGCAGCCCGGTAAACGCGCCGGGGCCGCGCCCGAACGCGAGGCCGTCGAGATCGCCGGGTGCGAGCCCCGCGTCGGTGAGCAGGGCATCGACGAAGGGCAGGACCAGCTCGGCGTGCCCGCGCTCGGTCAGCGTCTCGCGCAGCGTCAGCACGTCGCCCGAGAGCAGCGCGACCGAGCAGCATTCCGTCGACGTGTCGATCGCGAGGAGCTTCAAGCGTTTTCCAAGTCGTGGGAACTTCGGAGCTTAACCCCGGGCCGGCGCCGGCGGCAGCCCGACCACGGCGAGCCCCTCCGCGAGCGGCTGCGCCTCCAGACGCTCACGCAGAAATCCGCGGACATCATCCAGCGAGCGCGTTCGCGGCATCGGTGGCAGGCTGTCGAGAAACGCCCGGCCATAACCCTTGCTGACGAGCCGTGGATCGCAGAGCACCACCACGCCGAAATCCTGCTCGTCGCGGATCAGGCGACCGACGCCCTGCTTGAGCGCGATCACCGCCTGCGGCACCTGCTCGTCGAAGAACGGATTACCCCCCTGCGCACGTATCGCATCGAGCCTGGCCTTGAGCAGTGGATCATCCGGAACCGCGAACGGCAGCTTGTCGATGATCACCACGCAGAGCGCGTCGCCCCTGACGTCGACGCCTTCCCAGAAGCTGCCCGTGCCGAGCAGCACGGCGTTACCCGCGTCGCGGAAGCGGCGCAGGAGCTGGTCGCGCGCCGCCTCGCCCTGCACGAGGACGGGCACTGGCGGATCGATGGCCAATCGCCGCCGCAGCTCGAGCGCGCCCTCGCGCAACCCGCGATGACTCGTGAAGAGCAAAAACGTGCGCCCTCCGCTCGCTTCGATCACCGGCATTACGGCGCGGATCACCTCGCGCGTGTACTGCGCGCTCCCCGGGTCGCCGAGCCCCTCGGGCAGATACAGCAGCGCCTGGTGCCGGAAATCGAAAGGGCTTTCGAACCGCAGGGCCCGCGCGCGCGCGAGCCCCGCGCGCCGCCGGTAATGCGAGAAGTCCTCGCCCACCGCGAGCGTGGCCGAGGTGAGCACCCAGGCGCAGGATTGCGCGGCCATCAGCGCGCTCAGTTCCTGCGCGACATCGACCGGCGAGTAATGGAGCGCGAGATGCCGCGCGCCGGCTTCGGCCCAGCGCACGGCGCCCGGTGTCTCGACCGCCACCAGTTGACGCAACCTTTCCGCGCATTCCCCGAGCCGCGCCACGAGACGGGTGATCCCCGAACCACCGTCACTCGCGAGCGGTGCCAGCACGCGCGTCAGGTCGTCGGTGCACGCCGCGACATCCGTGATGTCCTCTATCAGGCGGTCCGGCCAGTCGGCATGGTCGAACCGCGTTCCCGCGGGCATGCTCCCGGCGAGCGCCGCAAGCCGTGCATCGATGGCGGCGATCGCGGAGTCGACGCCGCCGCCCATCTGCTGCGCGAGCAGCAGCTCGCCGGCGACGTCGCGCGTGAGCGCGGACATCTGCCGCGTGCCGATGTTGAACCCCAGGAACTGCGCCGCGATCTCCGGCAGCTGGTGCGCCTCATCGACCACGATCGCATCCGCGCCCGGCAGCAGCTCGCCAAAGCCCTCCTCCTTAAGCACCAGGTCCGCCATCAGCAGGTGGTGATTGACGACCACGATGTCGGCCGCCTGCGCTTCGCGGCGTGCGGTGACGACGCAGCAGTCCTCGAAGCGCGGGCACTCCGCGCCGAGACAGTTCTCGCGGGTTGAGGTCACCCATGGCCAGACCGGGTCGGCTTCGCCGACACCCGCCAGATCAGCGATGTCGCCGCGCCGCGTGGTCGCGCTCCAGACCTGCACGCGTGGCAGCAGGCTAGCGACCTCGCTGCGCAGCCCGCGCGACCAGGCCTGCTGCGTCGCGAGCTCGAGCCGGTGCCGGCAGAGGTAGTTCGCGCGGCCCTTGAGCAAAGCGACACTTACCGGGCGTCCGAGGGCCGCGCAGATCGACGGCAGGTCGCGATGGTAGAGCTGGTCCTGCAGCGCACGGGTGCCCGTCGAGACGATGACGCGCCGGCCCGAGAGCAAGGCCGGCGCAAGGTATGCGTAGGTCTTGCCGGTACCGGTGCCGGCTTCGACGATCAGCGTCTCGCGGCCCGCCAGCGCGATCGCGACCTCGCGCGCCATCGCAGTCTGCCCGGCGCGCGGGGTAAATCCAGGAAGCGTCCGGGCAAGCGGACCATCCGGTCCGAAAACATCGTCGAGGTCCATTTCGCCGTCAGCCGAGGGTGGCGCGGAATCGCAGCAGCGCGGTGGCGCCCGCTGCGAGTGGACGCCTGAGCAGCCAGCGCACGTGTGTGTAGTCGCCGGGCGCCGCGCGTCTGGCCGGCTGACCGATCGCAACGACCTCCAGGTCGGTCGCGGCCGCAAAGGACTCTCCGCTGTCGACCGAAAAATGCACGGTCGCCGCCGGCCCGACGGCGGAGCCACCGACGTAGGTCAGGCCGAAGGGCAGGCGCTTGGTGACCATCACCCCCTCCACGGCGCCGCGGCCCGGGTTGGTGACGCGGATCGTGTAGTGCACCTCGTCACCTGCGCGTATCCGGTCGGCAGCCACGAATCGGGGTTCCGGCGCGTCCGGATCCGGTCCGACGCTCAGGGTCTCGACCGTGACCAGCGTCGTGAGCGGACCGCTGCCGACCGCGACCGCCTCGCCCGGGCTGGCGTCCGGGGGATCGGCCCCGCGAGCGACGGAGGCGAGCATGCAGAGGACCGCGAGCAGGACGCCTCGTGCCGCCGCGGCGTGGCTGTATGGCAGCTGGCGCATCGCGGCGCACTCTGCTTCAAGCGTCGGGCCGGGGCAAGACGGTTTAACGGCGAGTTCGTCAGGTTCCTCATTTCAGGTTGACAGCCAGACGCGCCCTGTCTATGCTGCGATGCAACAATTGCTGCGATGCAGCAAGATCAGACCCATCAAAGGAGTGTCACGCCAGATGATCAGCCAGATGCAGGAATTCGTCGCCGAGAAGGCGCAGGCCCTGAACGGCCAGGTTGCCCGGATCCGTCACGAGTCGGTCAAGTCGGCGCGTGTGGCGGTACAGGGCTCGGCCGAATCGCTCAAGGCGCTCAAGAACCCCGTGCGCGTCGTCGCCCGTTCGGGCGTCAAGCTTTCCAACGTCTCGCAGACCGCCGTGCAGGAGCTGATCGAGCTCCAGTCGGATTCGCTCACCGCAGCGATCACGGAGTTCGCGCTGCGGCTCGAGCGTGCGGCGCGGGCCGCAACCGTCATCGAGCTGATCCGCGACCAGGTCGAGATGCTGCCCGCAACGCGCGCCCGGATGGCGGGCGACGCCGGACGTATCGTTCAGATCGTCACGAGCGCTGGCCGCGAGATGCGTGACGTGGCGACCCAGACTTATGAGCGCGTGACGGACACGGCCGAGCCGGCACCTGCCCGCGGCCGGCGCCGGAAGCCGAAGAAGGCCACGCGCCGCGTCGCGACGCGGTCGCGGAAAGCCGCGGCCTGAGGGCCGGCCGGCCGACAGATCCGGTCAAACGCTTCTCCCCCTGATTGCGCCCTCACCCGAGGGCGCTTTTTTTTTTTGCCTGTGGGCCGGTCGGCGCGGCCCGGCGGGCGTGTCGCTATAATTCCCGACCCGCTTTGGCCCCGGCCGGTCGCGTCAGGGGTAGAGCTCAAGGAACTCAAGGCCGATGACGACCACTAACGCCCTGCTTCGAGACTGGGTCGCCGACGTCGCAAAGCTGACGCGGCCCGACCGGATCCAATGGTGCGACGGCTCGCAGTCCGAGCGCGATGCACTGATCGAGCTCATGCTTGCGCGGGGCGACCTGATCGCGCTCAACCAGACGACCCACCCGGACTGCTATCTGCACCGGTCGGACCCTTCCGACGTCGCCCGGGTGGAACACCTGACCTACGTCTGCACCCGCAAGCGCGAGGATGCGGGTCCGAACAACAACTGGATGGATCCTGCCGAGGCCAATCGGAAAGTCGACGCGCTGTTCGACGGCAGCATGCGCGGCCGGACCATGTACGTCGTGCCGTACTGCATGGGGCCGCTCGAGTCGCCCTACGCACGCTGCGGCGTGGAGATCACCGACAGCCCATACGTAGCGCTGAGTATGCGCATCATGACGCGCATGGGCGCGCCGGCGCTCCGCCGTCTCGAGCGCGACGGTACATTCGTGCGCGGGCTGCACTCGATCGGAGACCTCGATCCCGAACGGCGTCTGATCATGCATTTCCCGGAGGAGCTCTCGATCAAGAGCGTCGGGTCCGGGTACGGCGGCAACGCCCTGCTTGGCAAAAAATGCCATGCGCTGCGGATCGCAAGCTGGCAGGCGCGTGGCGAGGGCTGGCTGGCGGAACACATGCTGATCGTCGGCGTCGAGAGCCCCGAGGGCGAGACCCACTATCTCGCCTGTGCGTTCCCCTCAGCGTGCGGCAAGACCAACCTGGCCATGCTCGTGCCGCCGGCGACCTTGCCGGGCTGGAAGGTCTGGACCATCGGCGACGACATCGCGTGGCTGTCGATTGACGGAGACGGACGGCTGCGGGCGATCAACCCGGAGTCGGGCTTCTTCGGTGTCGCCCCCGGGACGAACCCGAAGACCAACCGCAACGCCTACGAGATGATCCGCCGCAACACGATCTACACCAACGTGGCCGTCACGGCGGACGGTCAGCCATGGTGGGAAGGCCTGGCGGACGGTAAACCCGCACAGGATTGGCAGGGGCGCCCGTATTCGCCGGCCAACGGGCCCGCTGCACACCCGAACTCCCGGTTTACCGTCGCGGCCAACCAGAACCCGGCCTACTCGCCGCTCACCGAAGCGCCCGACGGTGTGCCGATCACCGCGATCCTGTTCGGCGGCCGGCGGCGTAAGGTCGCGCCGCTGGTACACGAGGCGCGCGACTGGCGTCACGGCGTGCTCCTCGGCGCAGGCATGGCCTCGGAAACCACCGCCGCGGCCGTGGGTCAGGTCGGGGTGGTGCGTCGCGACCCGATGGCGATGAAACCCTTCTGCGGCTACAACTTCGGCGACTACTGGGCTCACTGGCTCCGCCTCGAAGGCCGGATGAGCAAGCCGCCGCGGGTCTTTCACGTCAACTGGTTCCGACAGGACAAGGATGGGCGGTTCCTGTGGCCGGGCTTCGGGGAGAACCTGCGCGTGCTGCGCTGGGTCATCGATCGCTGCGCGGGCCGGGCCGGCGCCCGCGAGACGCCGATCGGCTTCCTTCCGGAGCCCCGCGACCTGGATGTGCGCGGGCTCGCGCTGGCCGAGGACACTCTTGGAAAACTCCTCGAAGTCGATCCCGCGGCGTGGCGCGCCGAGATGGACGATATCGCGGGTTACCTCGACGAATTTGGCAGCCGCCTGCCGGATGCGCTCAGCCGCGAGCAGCAGAGGACGCGCGCGGCGCTCGGCTAGGGGACGCTCCCCTTTTCGCAACCCGGCTCAGATTTCCAAGTGGATGGCGGCGGGAAAAGGGGAGCGTCCCCTGTTAACTCTCCAGCCGATACTGGATCGCGTCCGGCGCGTTCTCCTCGGGCAGGTGCCCGAGCCCGATCAAGCCCTGGCCTTCCAGCGTGACCGAGTCGCGCCGCACGAACGCTTCCTTGCCTCCTTCGCTCGTGACGAAGGTGCCGTTGGTGCTCTGGTCCACCAGCAGGCAGCGGTTGCGGCTGAGCTCGATCCGCGCGTGCAGCCGCGAGATCAGGGTCCCCTGCACGACGACGTCGTTCTCCTCCGCGCGCCCCAGCGTCAGCATCTTGTTTGCGTCTTCCAGCACGTAGTCGCGGCCCTGGAAGGAGAGTCTGACCCGCTTCGGCCGGTGCCCGCCGCGCGCATCGAGCGCGATCGACGGCAGCATGCTGGTCACGTCCTCCTGCTGCCACAGCACCTCGTACAACTCGATCTCCTCGCTCTGACCGCGAACCGAGGTCACGTCGATCTGCCGTGTACACGCGCGCCATTCGGGGGTGAGCCGCCCGACCGTGTCCGACGTCAGCACGATCTGGCCGGCCTTGGCCTGGCTCGTCATGCGGTTGGCGGTGTGCACCGACGATCCGAAGATATCCTTGTTCTCGAGAACGACCGATCCGAAGTGGCAGCCGATCCGGATCGCGACGTGCTGCCCCTGGACCGTCAGCGAGGGATGTCCGCCAATGTCGTGCTGCATCTCGGCCGCCGCGTTGACGGCATCGTTCGCGGTCGGAAATATCGCGAGGATCTCGTCGCCGATGGTCTTGATCACCGTACCGCGATTGCGCTCGGTGGATCCGCGCATCAGCTCGACACAGGTGACGATCATGTCGCGCGCCTGGTGATCGCCGAGCAGCTCATACAGCCGGGTGCTGCCGACGACGTCGGCGAACACGATCGCGACCTCCGTTTCGGCGTTCATGAGCGGCACAACCCCCGACTCCGGCATGCGACTACCGCAGCCCTGGCCGGCTGCCCGCGAATTATACAAGCGCCGTTCAGGTTCCCGTCCGCGCGGGCCGGGCCGCGGCGTACCGCGCGGCCCCCGCGACCGCGGCGGCGCGCAGGGCCGGCAAGGCGCCGCGCAGCACCTCGCCGTCCGCATCGCCGCGCGCGATGCGCTCGCTGAGCAGGCGGCGCCAGGCCCGGGCCCCCGCAAATCCCGTAAACAGCGCCTGCGCGTGACGCAGCAGGCTTGCGGGCCGATGGCCTTCCTCGAGCCGGCGGTCGACGTAATCGGCGTAGCGCGCGACCACCCCCGCTCGCGTGGGCGAGGTTGCCCCGGGCACGAGCATCGCGTCGAGCTGCGCCAGCAACCAGGGGTCCTCGCAGACCTGCCGGCCGAACATGATGCCGTCGAAGTGCGGCAGCCACTCGCAGGCCTGCGCAACGGTGCGCAGCCCGCCGTTCAGCACCACCGTCAGGTCGGGACGCTCCCGCTTCAGGCGCTGCGGAACCTCGTAGCGCAGCGGCGGAATCTCGCGGTTCTCCCGCGGGCTCACGCCGGACAGCAAGGCCTTGCGGGCGTGGACGATGAAGACCCGAACACCCGATTCCGCCACGATGCTCACGAACCGCTCGAAGAAGCCGTAGTCGTCCTGAGCATCGATCCCGATACGGCACTTGACCGTCACCGGAACGTCAGCCGGCGCGGCCCCGATCATGGCTCGCAGACAGTCTGCGACCAGTCCGGGATCCGCCATCAGACAGGCGCCGAAGCTGCCGCTCCGTACGCGCTCGCTCGGGCATCCGACGTTGAGGTTGATCTCGTCGTAGCCCAGCGCGGCGCCCGCGGCCGCCGCGTCGGCCAGCAGCCGCGCGTCCGAGCCACCGAGCTGCAGCGCGACCGGGTGCTCGGCGGCATCGTACGCGAGCAATCGCTCGCGGCCGCCGTGCGCGATCGCCTGCGCGGTGATCATCTCGGTGTAGAGGAGCGTGGTCGGACTCACGAGCCGCAGCAGATAACGGAAATGGCGGTCGGTGTACGCCATCATCGGCGCGACACTGACCCGGCGCTGCAGCGGTGCTATACGCATGGCGGAACCTCAGCAGCGCGCCGTTTCGGCCACGAGCCAGTCGACCACGGCGCGCAGCGCCGCAGTCTCGCTCGCGCCCTCGCTTCGCGCCTGCTCGTACACCGCGAGCTGCCGGTGCGCGCTCGTGCCGCGGGTCGGAATCCGGCGCAAACCCTCGATCTCCTCCAGGCAGCCGAGCACCTGCGCGTCGTCCCGTACCAGCTCGATCAACTCCTCCAGCAGCTCGGCGTACGGGCGAATCTGCTGCCGGCCGAGATCGAGCAGGCCCGAATCGAATGAATAGCGCATCGCCCGCCAGCGGTTCTCGCCGACGAGCAGCAGCGGATAGCTTCGCCAGCGCTGGTTGCCGCGTCGCAGCCGGTACAGCGCACGCACCAGGCACTGGTTGAGCGCCGCGAGCCGGATCGCGTCCTCGAGCGTCGTGCAGCAGTCCATGACACGCGTCTCGAGCGTCGGATAGCGTGCGCTCGGGCGCAGATCCCACCAGATGCGCGACGTATCGACGATCACCCCGGTCTCGATCAGCGTGTCGGTATGCCGGCGGTATTCGCTCCAGCTCGGAAAGGGCTCGGGCAACCCGGTCCGCGGCACCGCGTTGAACACCAGCATGCGGAACGACATCAGGCCGGTCCGCTCGCCCTCCCAGAACGGCGAGCTGCACGACAGCGCCAGCATGTGCGGCAGGAAGTAGGTGAGCTGGTTCATCAGGTCGATGCGCAGCTCGTCGTCGTCGATGCCGACGTGGACGTGCAGGCCGCAGATCATCATGCGCCGAGCGGCACCCTGCATCTCCTCCAGGAGCGCGACGTAACGCTCCGTGTCCGTGCGCTTCTGGCTGGAAGCGAGCGAGAAGGGATGCGTCGAGGCCGCGATGGGCGCCAGGCCGAACTGACCGGCGACCTCGATGACCGCCCGGCGCAGCTTCGTGAGCTCCTGTCTCGCCTCGGCGACGTTGCGGCAGACTGGTGTCGCGACCTCCACCTGGGAACGCAGGAACTCGGGGAAGGCACGCCCCGCCGTCTGCGCGTTCAACTCAGTGAAGAGCTCCTGCGGCGGTTCGCTGGCGACGGCCCCGGTCTCGCGGTCGACGAGCAGGTATTCTTCTTCGATGCCGATGCTCAGGGGCGGTTCGCGCGCGGCCACCTGCCCTCCCCCGATCGCAGCCGCCGCAGCGCCGGATCATCCAGCATCGGACCGATGAGCTTCGCGAGCCGCCGTACCCAGCGCTCGGTCCCCGCCGGCGACTCGAACTGGTCCTGGCGAATCTCGAGGCAGACGTACGGCAGGCCGGCCGCCTCGGCGTGCTGATGCACCGTGAAGTCGGCCGGATGCTTGCCGCTGTAGGGCTCGTTGTCACCGACGACGAGTCCCACCTCCGCCCGCAGCTCCGATATCAGGTGCCGCGCGCTCGCCTCGTCGCGATCCCAGAGCACGCCGACGTGCCATGGCCGGTCGTGCCCGGCCATCGTCGGCGTGAAGGTATGCACCGAGACGAAGAACGGCACCACCCCGCGCAATCGGAAGCCTGCCAGCATCGCGCCGATCGCCTCGTGGTAGGGATCGAAGAGGCAGGCCAGGCGCTGCGCGCGGTCGAGCTCAGTCAGCGCGCGGTTGCCAGGAATCTCGTGCCCGTCGCTGATGGTACGGAACGCCTCCGCGTCCTCGGGCCGCCGGTTGCAGTCGACGACCAGGCGCGAGTATCCGGTGAGCACCGCGGGTGCGCCCAGGGCGTTGGCCAGCCCGTGGGTGAGCTCCGCGGCGCCGATGTCCCACGCCATGTGCTGCCAAGTCGCGAACTCCGGCAATCCGAGCCGAGCGAGCGAGCGCGGAAACGCCCGGCTGGCATGGTCGCAGACCAGCAGCGCCGGTGCGGCGCCATGTTGACTGAGGATGACGAAGGGCGGCGGGTCATCGGCCCCGAGCAGCGTCGGGCTCCGGGTTCTTGCGGTAGCGAGTCGGGTCATGAATGGGCAGTGATCAATCGGGCACTGATTGTACCGGTGGCCGGTCCCCGGGCCAGCCTCGAATGAGACCCAGGTCACATCCGCTCGGGCCGGGGCCCGCCTACTATCCCTGCGGTCGACCCCGCTTTGGGGGCGGCACGGCTTTGCGTGGCAGCGATGGATCGGGCCTCCCAGCGACATACGGGTAACGTCGATCGCATGCGCCGGTTCGGAATCCGGCCGGTCGACTTCGTGCGCGCCGCGGAACGGCAACTCCCAGCGTCCGCCCGCCCGCGCCCGCCGCACCGTGCGGGAATTGCGCCGGCGCCTGCCTGCGGATCGCGCGCACGGCGGGCGGTGGATTATCTCGGGACCCTCGTCGCCCTGCGGCGGGCCAAGGCGTGAGCGTGCACCCACTCCTCAACAAGCAGCTCGACGAGGCCCGCGAGGCAAACGGTCCGCCCGACGTCCGGAAACTCCTGCGCGCGGTGAGCGCGGCCTACTCGGAGTGGGACGACGAGCGCCGCGGAGTCGTGCGTTCGATGAAGCTGCTCGCCGACGAGACCACGGCCGCCGCGCGCGAGGTGCGGGAGAACGCGGCAGTCCAGCTCCAGGCTATCGTGGATCACGTCAAGGACGCGATCCTGACCGTCGACGAGATCGGCCGCATCGAGACCATGAACACGACCGGCGAACGCGTGTTCGGTTACGACGAGGGCGAGGTCCGAGACCGTCGTCTGGACCTGCTGATCCCTTCGCTCGCACGTCACCCGCGGCTCACCGGCGCGCTCGACGAGCTGGCCGAATCGGTCGAGGACACGCAGTTCGACCTGGCGCCGCGCGAGACCCGTGGCCGGCACCGCAACGGCACGCTGTTCGATGCCGAGATCGGTGTCAGCAAGGTGGGGCTCGACCGTCGCTCGGTCTACATCGTGTGTCTGCGCGACACGACGGACCGGAAGCTCGCCGAGGCGGCGATCCGCGAAAGCGAGGCGCGCTATCGCACGCTGGTCGAAAACGCCCCGGAAGCGATCGTAGTGCTCGACACCGACGCCGGTCACTTCGTCGAATGCAACGACAACGCGGTGCGCTTCTTCAAGATGTCGCGCGAGGAGCTGCTCGCCGCCGGGCCGGAGCGGATCAGTCCGCCCGAGCAGCCGGACGGGACGCCGTCCTTCGGCATCTCGCGTGGCTACATAGACCGCGCGCTCGCCGGTGAGGCGCCCTGCTTCGAGTGGCTGCACCGCGATGCGCACGGCCACGACATCCCCTGCGAAGTGCGGATGGTCAGGTTGCCCTCGTCGGGCCGCAGGCTGATACGCGGCAGCATCACCGACATCACCGAGCGCAAGCGCAGCGAGCTGCTCGCGATCGGTGAGCGGCGGGTTTTCGAGCGGATGACGGGCAACGTGGATCTCGCGGCGACGCTCGAGGCGATCGCCGAGACCGCCGAGCGCGTCACCCCCGACGCGCTGTGCACCGTGTCGACCTATGACGAGTCCGCCGGGGTTCTGCGTCACGTCGCGGGCCAGCGCCTGCCGCGCGAGTTCCTGAAGGCCATCGCGGAGGTCTCGATCGCCGCCCGCAACGGATCCTGCGGTGCCGCGCTTTTCCTGCAGCGGCAGGTGGTGGTTGCGGAAATCGCGCGCGATGCGCTCTGGGAGAACCTGCGCAAGCCGGCGCTCGCCGCGGGCCTGCGGGCCTGCTGGTCGACGCCCATCCGCGTGTCGGACGGGCGGATGGTCGGCACCGTGGCGCTCTACTTCCGCCAGCCGCGCAGCCCCTTGAAGCGCGACTTCGAGCTGATGGCGCGTCTCACGGCGCTCGCCGGGATCGCGATCGAGCGCATGCGCGCGGAAGAGGCGCTGCGGCGCAGCGAAGCCCGCTATCGCGGCCTGTTCGAGAACGTCATCGAGGGCGTGTATCGCGCGACCGGCGACGCGCGGCTCGAATCGGTCAACCCGGCCCTGGTACGGATGCTCGGCTATGACCGTGGGGACGACTTGCTCGCCCTGCCCTCGACATGCGACCTGTACGTGAATGCCGCGGACCGCGACGCGGTAATGGCCGGTCTGATGCGCGACGGCGTAGTGCGCAACGCCGAATACCAGCTTCGCCGGCGCGACGGTGAGGTCATCACCGTGGTGGAGAACGCGCGACTGGTCCGCGACGAACAGGGACAGGTCGTCGGCCACGAGGGCACGATCGCGGACATCTCGGTGCGCAAGCAGGCCGAGATCCAGCTGTTCGAGGAAAAGGAAAAGGCCCAGGTCACGCTCGAGTCCATCGGCGACGCAGTCATCACCGCCGACGCCGAGGGACGCGTCGAGTACCTGAATCCCGTCGCGGAGCAGCTGACCGGCTGGGAGTCCGCCGAGGCCGCGGGCCGTCCGGTCGGTGAGGTGATCCACCTGGTCGGCGAGTCGAGCCGCCTGCCGTTCGAAAACCCGATCGTCCGCTGTCTGCGCGAGGGGCGCATGGTCGAGATGGTCGAGCAGTCGCTGCTCATCAACCGCCGCGGCATCGAGATCTCGATCCAGGACTCGGCGGCACCGATCCGCGACCGCGGTGGCCGGCTGGTCGGCGTGGTGATGGTGTTCCACGACGTCAGCCAGGAGCGCCGGTTGCAACGCGCGCTCGCCTACCAGGCGAGCCACGACGCGCTCACGGGGCTCATCAACCGCCGTGAGTTCGAATCGCGGCTCAACGAGGCCCTGCTCGCCGCGCGCAGCCGCGAGGGCGTGAGTCACGTGCTGCTGTACCTCGATCTCGACCAGTTCAAGGTGGTCAACGACACCTGCGGGCACCAGGCGGGAGACCGGCTGCTCAAGCAGCTCACGAGCGTGGTGCAGACCCGCATCCGCACCACCGACACGCTGGCACGCCTGGGCGGAGACGAGTTCGGCGTGCTGCTCCAGGACTGCACACTCGAGACCGCGCAGCGGATCGCCGAGAACCTGCGGCAGGCCATCCGGGATTTCCGCTTCGTGTGGCAGGACCGAGTGATGAACGTCGGCGTATCGATCGGGCTGGCCGAGATCACGGCGCACTCCGAGTCGCTGGCGGCGGTGATGAGCGCTGCGGACGTCGCCTGCTACTCGGCCAAGGACTCCGGCCGCAACCGGGTCCAGACCTATCGCCAGGGTCGCGCGCCCGAGCGGCATCGCGAGATGCAGTGGGTATCGCGCATAAATCGCGCCTGCGAGGAGGACCGCCTGCTGCTCGTCTGCCAGCCGATCGTGCCGATCCGCGCCGGCGTGGAGAAGCTGCGTCACTTCGAGCTGCTGCTGCGGATGAAGGACGAGAACGGAATGCTGGTCCAGCCGTCGGAATTCATCCCGGCGGCGGAGCGCTTCAACCTGATGCCGGCGCTCGACCGGTGGGTGGTGCGTCAGGCCTGCACCCGGCACGTGCATCGGCGCGGCGAAACCGAGCGCGCGCCCTTCATTCTCGCCATCAATGTCTCCGCCACCACTCTCAACGACGAGCAGTTCCTCGACTTCGTGCTCGCCGAGATGGCGGCCGCCGACGTGAGCCCGGGTGCGCTGTGCTTCGAGATGACCGAGACGGCCGCCATGAGCAGCCTCGCCAATGCCAAGCACTTCGTGCGCGAGCTGCGCGAACGCGCGTGCCGGTTCTCGCTCGACGACTTCGGCAGCGGGCTCTCGTCCTTCATTTTCCTGAAGAACCTGCACGTCGACTTCCTCAAGATCGACGGGCAGTTCATGCACAACGTGGCGCACGACCGCGTCGACCGCGGGCTGGTGGAGGCCATCGCGCAGATCGGTCAGACGATGGGGATCCGCACCATCGCCGAACGCGTCGACTCCGCCGAGGTGCTCTCGCGGCTCGCCGACATCGGCATCGAGTATGCGCAGGGGCACCACATTGCGGCGCCGCAGCCGGTCGAGAACCTGGAAACGCTGATCGCGCGCGAGCCGGATCTGATCCGCCGCACGGCTTGAAGCCGGCTCTCAGGCCTCCTCGAGACGCGCAGAACGGCGCCGCTCGTGCTCCTTGAGCGCGCGCTTGCGCAGCCGTATCGACTCCGGCGTCACTTCGACCAGCTCGTCATCGTCGATGAACTCCATCGCCTGCTCGAGCGTCATCCGCACCGGGTTTGCGAGGATGATGTTCTCATCGCGGCCGGCGGCGCGGATGTTGGTGAGCTTCTTGGCCTTGAGCGGGTTTACGACCAGGTCGTTATCCCGGCTGTGTATGCCGACGATCTGCCCCTCGTACACCTCGTCGCCGTGCGCCACCATCAGCCGCCCGCGCTCCTGGAGATTGAAGAGAGCGTAGGCGAGCACCGTACCCTGCGCGTTCGCGACCATGACGCCGTTCTGGCGTTCGGCGATCGAACGGTCGAGCACGGGAGCGAAATGGTCGAAGACGTGGAACAGCAGGCCCAGACCGGAAGTGAGAGTACGGAACTCGGTCTGGAATCCGATCAGGCCGCGCGCGGGGATCACGTAGTCGAGCCGCACCCTGCCCTTGCCGTCCGGCTGCATCCCGGTGAGCTGCCCGCCGCGGCTGCCGAGCGCGGTCATCACCGCCCCCTGGCTCGAGTCCTCGACGTCGACCGCAAGGATCTCGTAAGGCTCATTGAGCACCCCGTCGATTTCCTTGGTGACGACCCGCGGGCGGGACACCGCGATCTCGTAACCCTCGCGGCGCATGTTCTCGAGCAGCACGCCCAGGTGCAGCTCGCCGCGCCCATAGACCTTGAACTTGTCGGGATCCTCGGTTTCTTCCACCCGCAACGCGACGTTGGTCAGCGCCTCGCGCAATAGACGCTCGCGGATCTGGCGGCTGGTCAGGTACCGTCCTTCACGGCCGGCAAACGGCGAATTGTTGACCTCGAAGGTCATGCTGATGGTGGGTTCGTCGACGACCAGCGGCGGCAGCGCCTCCGGCCGCGACGGATCGCAGAGCGTGTCCGAGATCGCCGGATGCTCGATACCGGCAAAAGCCACGATGTCGCCCGCCGCCGCCTCCTCGATCTCGATGCGATCGAGTCCAAGGAAGCCGAGCACCTTCATCACGCGCTCCTGGCGCACCGCGCCCCCGCGTTCGACGACCGCTACGGCCAAGTTGCGCCGGAGCGTGCCGCGTTTTATCCGGCCGATCCCGATCGCGCCGACGTAACTCGAATAGTCGAGCTGCGACACCTGCAGCTGCAGCGGCCCCTCCGGATCGACCTCGGGCGGCGGACAGTGGCGCACGACCGCCTCGAACAGCGCATTCATGTCGCCGCCGCGGTGCGCCGGATCGTTGGACGCGAATCCCTGCAACGCCGAGGTGTAGATCACCGGAAAGTCGAGCTGCGCTTCGGTTGCGCCCAGCCGGTCGAACAGGTCGAAAGTCTGGTCGAGCACCCAGTTGGGGCGTGCTTCGTGCCGGTCGATCTTGTTGATCACGACGATCGGCCGCAGACCGTGCGAGAACGCCTTCTGCGTGACGAAGCGCGTCTGAGGCATCGGGCCGTCGACCGCGTCGACGAGCAGCAGCACCGAATCGACCATCGACAGCACGCGCTCCACTTCGCCGCCGAAGTCGGCATGCCCGGGCGTGTCGACGATGTTGATGCGGAAGTCCCGCCAACGGATGGCGGTGTTCTTGGCGAGGATCGTGATCCCGCGCTCGCGTTCGAGCGCATTCGAGTCCATCACCCGGTCGACCGGCGCCTTGCGGGAATCGAAGGTGCCGGACTGACGCAGCAGCTGGTCGACCAGCGTGGTCTTGCCGTGATCGACGTGCGCAATGATCGCGATGTTGCGCAGCTGGCTCGTCGAATCGAGGCTCACGGGACCGCCTGGTGGCTCAAAAGGGCGGCGGAGTATACGCGGCGGACCCGGAAAGAACGAGGCCCCGCATGCGGGGCCTCGGGACGCGGACTGGTTCCAACCCGGTCAGAGCTCGAATATCTGCACGACGAAGGGCAGCTCGAAGGTCGTTGCACCGGTATCGACCGTCAGGCGGCCGAGTACGGCGCGACCGTCGGTGAGCTCACCACCGGGGTTTTCGACGGTCCATTCCATCTCATATGTCGGCAGACTGTTGCTCAGGAGGCGGCCCAGCGAGCCGTAGATCGGAATCAGCTGCTCCGTGTTCTCGGCGAACATGTAGGCACCGCCCGCGCCCAGTGCGAGCTCGGCCATCGCGAGATGGTTGACGTCGTCCGTGAGACCGATCGTGAAGATGTCGACGACTGGCTGCGACCGGCTCAGATCCACGGCGGCCTGCCGCTCATCGGTGCAGTTCTGGAACCCGCCGTTCTCGGCGCAGTAGATATCCTCGCCGTCGGAGAACAACACGACCGCGCGCCGCAGATCGGCTGGTGCGGCCGGCGCGTTGTTGCGGACGATGTTGATCATCTCGCTGAGCGAGAAGTATAGCGGTGTCCCCCCGGCTTCCAGTGTCGCGAGGTCATCGAGCGACGGAAACAGGCTCTCGCCGTCGGTAACAAATGCCGGCGGTGGGCAAGGCGCAGTCGCGCATGGAAATACCGTCAGGTCCATGGGCAGCAGGGAATCGTTGCCGCCCGGGTTCGGGTTATCGTCCGCAAACGCGGACAACATCGCCTGGTCGCCGCCAGACAGGCTGCCCAGGAACACCTTGCTCGCGAAGATGCGCGCGTCGGTCGGGTCCGACATCCGGATCGATCCGCTGGAATCGAGCAGCAACGCCGCAGCATAGGGCACCGGTGTGCCGGCGGGTACCGGCGCGAAGTTCGCCGGCGTATCCGACGTCACCGTGTACGCGGCGTCGAAATTCGCCGTGCTGTCGCGCACGCAATCGGGATTCTCGGGACTCTCCACCACCGGAGTGCAGTCTTCGAGCGTGAATGCGCCCGCCGTCAGACCCTCGACCGGCTCGAAATCCTGATCGATGACGACGACGCGGAGCCTGAACGTGTACGAAGTTCCATTGCCGAGCGGCGCCGCGGGCAGCGCCTCCACGACTCCCCCCGTCGCCTGCGCGACGCGCTGCAGGGTGATCGTGACGTTCGTCGTTTGGTCTTCGGTGACCGGGTGATCCTCGTCAGGACTGTCGATGAACCCGTCGGCGCTGGCAGACACGCTCGCCGTGCCGGTCGGCATCTGCGTCACCGTGGCCGTGCCGCTCGCACCGGTCGTCGCCGTCCGCGTCGTGGAGCCGACCGTCGCTGAAACGGTTGCGCCGCTGATCGGCGCGTCGAACTCGTCGACCACGGTCGCGGCGATCTGGCCGGTTGGGTCCGG
>Ga0268386_10000024_pt1 | contig 70625 bp, 55 predicted proteins | sample RVTome_15_FD_200260 | JGI IMG/M metagenome (GOLD analysis project Ga0268386, IMG submission 200260) | Soil microbial communities from uranium-contaminated site in the Upper Colorado River Basin, Wyoming, United States - RVT150D86... ... | reverse complement strand
CCTCCTCTCGTAGGCGTTGAACACCCACGAAGGATAGCCGTGAGGCGGATGCGCCTCAGTCATTTGCGCCCAGTCACACTTTCCGGACAGGAACCCCTTTTTTGGCACCCCCTTAGGCCCGGTCGTCGCCGATGTCGGATTCGGGGGGCACGGGCCGGTCCGTCCCGTGCCCCTAGTCGCGGACGCGGAGACGAGGACCGGGCTCGTGGGGCACCGGCTGCGCCGCGAGGGCGGCGTCTGAGTGCTCCAGGCGGACCTGACCGGTGAGTGGGAGGACCTCTACGCCTTCACGCTGGAGCCGCAGCACCCGGTCGACTTCGTGATGGCGAACCACTTCACCAGCACGCACCCGCTGTCGCCGTTCGTGCTCAACCTCACCGCGCAGCGGTCGTGGCCCGAGCGGCGTGCGATCCTGCGCAACCGGGAGCTGGTGGTGCACGAGGGCCGGCCGCCCCGCACCCTGGCGGTCCGCGACCCCGAGCACCTCCTTCACCTGCTCGCCGAGTACTTCGGGCTCTGGTTCCCGGTAGGGACCCGGTTCAGCCGCCCGGAGTTCTGAAGCCGAGCGGGCGAACCGTCACCTCCGAGACCGTGCCCGCCGGCCCGGAACCGCGCTTCGATGTGTGTCGAACGTGTGTGCGGAGCGTCACTTGCATTCATAGTGTCGTTCGGCTATCTTCCGGCCCGCCGCGGATCTCGCGGCCTTGGTGGCCGGTCGATCCGTCCCGGCGATCCCATCCTCTGGGGTTCCGGGACGCGAACGAAGCGGTTGACGTTCCGGCGGGGGCAGCGGCCCCGCGCCTGACCGTGATGTTCGCCTCGCCCCCGGGCGAGGTGGTTTCGATAGCCGGTCGCTCGATCCCGGAGGGTCGGCCTGAGCCCGGGATGCGGACGAAGCGGTTGAAAACGGGCGGGGGCTGATCGCCTCGCGCTGAGAACCGTGGTCCCACCTCGCCGCACTGCGAGGTCTTCGCTCTGGGAGGCACTACTCGTGTGGCTCCCCGGCGATCCGGAGCGACCCTCAATGATCCCTCCCTCCCTGCGCGTCGCTTTCACGTTCCTCCTGGCTCTCATCGGCGTTCCCTCCGCCCTGTTGGCTCAGCTCCCGCAGCGCTCCCTCTCTGAGGTCCAGGCCCTCGTCAACGCCGCCCAGACGGGCACGACCGTCGTCGTCCCGACCGCCATCTACATCACCAGCGTCAGCGGGAGCGGCGCTGGGCTCACCGTCTCGAAGGCGATCGTCCTGGACCTGAACGGGTCCATCCTCCGCGGCCCGGGCACCACGAACTCCACAAGCGGCGACAGCGTCATCCTCCAGGTCACCGGCGGAGCCACCGTCCGCAACGGCACCGTGGAGCAGGCGCGCAACCACGGAATCGGAGTGGCAGGGGCGACGATCGAGGAGATGGTGTGCCGCGACTCAACCGAGAGCTGCATCACTGCGGGCAGCAACGGCGTCGTGCGCTACTGCGAGACCCACAACTCGCGGCACGGCGGCGGCATGGGGACCAAGGCCGGGGTCAGCGATGTCCTGTTCTATCGCTCGATCAGCCACGACAACGGACGGCTGCCGGACGGGACGAAGGTAGGCGAGCCGAGTAACGGCGGGAACTCCGACGCCACCGGCACCTTCAAGGACTGCGAGGACACCTCCGCCCACTGCTACCGGAACCGGTGGATCCAGAACATCGGGTTCCGCAACGCCGACGACGGAATGGACATCTCCGTCCGGGACGCCGAGGTGCGCGGGAACATCATGTGGTCGAACGGTCCCGAGGGGCGCAAGGGGTACAAGATGCTCCGCGCCGGGTCGGCCAGCTTCTACGGCAACGTGGCCGCCGGCCCCGAGCACGAGCGGGGCTTCGAGTTCCGCTTCCTGTCCGGCTCGGCGCAGAGGGTCTACCACAACCTGGCCATCGGCCAGGCGTCGCACGCCTGGACGGTGAGCGGGCCGGCGGACCTCCGGGCCAACGTCTCCTCGTCCGCGCAGGTGGCCAACCCGGGCTTCGTGCCGAGCCTGTGGCGCTACGACTACCCGACGTCCAAGGTGGAGCAACGCTGGCGCAACCTCTACGAGGCCTTCCGCGCGAACCTGCAGCCGGCTCCCGGCTCCTCGGCGATCGACGGCGGCGACGTCATTCCCGGCTACCACTGCCCCTCGCCGGGTGCAGGCGACGGACAGTGCGTCGAGTGGCTCGGGACGGCTCCGGACCTGGGCCCGTTCGAGGCAGGCGCGTCCTTGCCGAATCCGACGCCGACTCCGCAGCCCACGCCCACTCCGGCACCGACGCCCGCGCCGACTCCAACGCCGCCTCCCGCGCCGCCCACGCCGACGCCTCCCCCCGCCACCGGCGATCCCGAAATGTACGAGGGCTACGGCGCGGCGGCCCGCACGACCGGCGGCGCCGGCGGCACCGTCTGCACCGCCGCCCCGACGGAGTCCAGCTTCCGGGGCTGCCTGTCCGGCAATACCCCGAAGGTCATCAACTTCTCGGGCGCGGGAACCATCACGCTCGCGGCCGACATCAACATGCAGCGGCCCAACACCACCATCGATTGCGGCGGGAGAGTCACGTTCGCCGGGTCGGGCCGCTCGTTCCGGATCGGGGCCACCGACAACGTGATCCTCACCGGGTGCCGCTTCCGCAACATGTACAAGGTCGAGATCGACGGCGCGTCCGGCACGAGGAAGCACGCGAGCCGTATCGTCGTGGACCGCAACACGTTCGGTCCCGGTCTCACCGACGGCGGGTTCGACATTTGGTACAGCGTGGCCGACGTCACGGTGTCGCGCAACCTCATCCACGGCAACGCCCGCGGCGGCACGGTCACGCACTATCCGGGGCCCTATCAGACCCGCCAGCGGATCTCCTGGATCAAGAACACGTACGCATCGAACGCCGAGAGGAACCCGCAGCTCCGTGCGGACGTCCGTGATCTCGACTTCCGCAACAACCTGGTGTACGGCTGGAGCACCGGCGGCTTCGGTTACGGCACGCGGATCCGTGCCGAGTCGGGAGAGCCCGCGGTGAGCGCCAACTTCGTCGGCAACGCCTACTCGTCGCCGGGAAGGCCCTGCGACGGACTGGTCCTGGAGCGGGCCGGCGGGCCGGTCGGCCGGCTCTTCTTCTCCAACAACCGCCTCCCCTCGGGATGCTCGGTGCCGGCCGCCCAGTCCGGTGATCCTGCCCGAATCGAGGTCGCGCCGCCCTCCACGACCACCTTCAGCCTGAGCCAGCTGGTCGCGTTCGTGACGGCCGACGTCGGAGCACCGAGCCGCACCGCCGCGGAGCAGCAGGTGATCGACCGAGTGGCGGTCTCGCTCGGCACGTTGCCGGCGCCCACGCCGACTCCGACGCCGACCCCGACTCCGACGCCGACCCCGACTCCGACGCCGACCCCGACCCCGACGCCTCCGCCCGGGGTCAACTGCGGTCCGTTCCCGAGCGTGAACGGCTGCCGGAACGCGAACCCGCCCGGAACGGTGTGCGTGCGGGTCAGCACGGGGCCGTCGATGTATGCTCCGCAGTCTTGCTCGGGCTCTCCGGCCCCGAGCCCCACTCCGGTGCCGACGCCCACGCCCACTCCGGTGCCGACGCCCACGCCCACTCCGGTGCCGACGCCCACGCCCACTCCGGTGCCGACACCCATGCCCACTCCGGTGCCGACCCCGACCCCGACGCCTTCGCCCGGGGTCAACTGCGGTCCGTTCCCGAGCGTGAACGGCTGCCGGAACGCGAACCCGCCCGGAACGGTGTGCGTGCGAGTCAGCACGGGGCCGTCCATGTACGCTCCGCAGTCTTGCTCGGGCTCTCCGGCCCCGAGCCCAACACCGACGCCGACGCCGACGCCGACGCCAACGCCGACGCCAACGCCAACGCCAACGCCAGCGCCGACCCCGACGCCCACGCCACCCCCTCCGACCGGCTGCACGTCGGGCCAGGTCAGCTTGTGCCAGATGTCGGGAGGGCGGTGGTACCCGTCATGCTGCCCGCCGCCGGGGGGACCCGCTCCGTCTCCGACTCCCTCACCCACTCCGACGCCGACGCCCACACCCACGCCCGGGCCGACCCCGGCCCCCGGCTCGTACCCGGGGTACGGACGGACGACGACGGGTGGCGCCGGGGGCGACACCTGCACCTTCTCGACGGAGTCGCAGCTCCAGGCCTGCCTCTCCGGAGGCAGCGGGCCACGGACGATCGTGGCCGCGGCGGGCTCCCGGACCATCACCCTGAGCGGCAACGTCACCGTGCAACGGGCGAACACCACGATTGACTGCGGGGGCCGGGTCACGTTCACTGGTTCGAGCCGGAGGTTTGCCATCGGGGCCACCGACAACGTCATCCTGCGGGGTTGCCGGTTCCGGAACATGTACAAGGTCGAGATCGACGGAGCCGCCGGCAGCCGCAAGCTGGCGAGCCGGGTCGTCGTCGCCAACAACACCATCGGCCCCGGCATGACCGATGGCGCCCTGGACATGTGGGCCGCGGTCTCCGACGTCACGATCATCGGCAACCTGTTCTACAGCAGCGGGCGAGGCGGGACCTTCACCCACTATCCGGCTCCCTTCCAGACCCGGCAGCGGATCTCGGTACTGCGAAACGCCTTTGCAAAGAACCCCGAGCGCAACCCCCAGTTGCGGGCCGACATCAGGGATCTCGACTTCCGGAACAACGTCGTCTACGGGTGGAGCACGGGCGGGTTCGGGTATGGGACGCGGATTCGGGCCGAGTCGGGTGAGCCCCCGGTCAACGGGAACTTCGTCAACAACGTCTATGCCTCTTCCGGCCAGAAGTGCAACGCGCTGATCCTGCTGCAGGCCGGCGGCTCCATCGGCCGCCTCTACTTCTCGGGCAACCTCCTGCCGTCGGGTTGCTCGGCGCCCTCTTCCACCGGCAGCCAGCTCGCGCCGCCCGGCACGACGACGTTGACCGCGGCGCAGACACCCGGGACGGTCCTCGTGGAGGTGGGGGCGCCCAGCCGGACTTCGGCCGAGCAAACGCTCATCAACGAGGTCCGGGCGGCGTTCCCATGAGGACCGCTGTGGCCGTCTAGTCGCTCACCGGTGGCGAGGCGCCCTCGCCGCGCTCAGGCGTCGGGCGCCTCCCACCGGCCGGACCCGGCCGACCGGGCCAGCGCATCCAGCACCGCCATGTTCGCGACGGCGTCCTCGAGCGGGACCGGCGCGGGCCCCCCGTCGCGGACCGCCTTCGAAAACAGGTCTGCTTGCAGCGTGTACTGGTCGCAGGCCTCGAAGCTCAGGACCTCGATCCCGGTGCCGGAGGGGTCGCGCCCGTCGTCCACGAGGATCCGGCACGGGCGGTCCGGTGGGGCGTTGAACGGGATCTCCACCTCGATCCGTCCCGCGGTCCCGAGCACCTGGACGCGCTGGTAGGGCACGAGCTGGGTGGCGCAAGTGAAGGTGCAGGTGCCGCGGGCGAACTCGAGCATGGCGGACGTGAGGCGGTCGACGCCCAGCTCGGGATCGATCTCGACGTGCGCGATCAAGCGCCGGGGCTCCGCGGCAAACAGGAACCGCGAGAGCGTCACCGGGTAGCACCCGATGTCGAGCAGCCCTCCCCCGCCGATCCCAGAGAGGTTACGGATGTTCGTGGGGTCGTCGTTGAAGTACGAGAAGAAACCGTGGATCGAGCGCAGCTCCCCGATGCGGCCGTCCTGCACGGCCCCCTGCACGGCCAGCCATTGCGGGTGGGCCCGGACCATGAAGGCCTCCTGAATCAGCACGCCCGTCCGGTCTCGGGCCGCGACCAGCTTGCGGGCCTCGGCGGCGCTCAGGGCGACGGGCTTCTCGCAGAGTACGTGTTTGCCCGCTTCCGCAGCACGGATCGACCAAGGGACATGGAGGTGGTTGGGCAACGGGTTGTAGATCGCCTCCACCTCCGGGTCAGCCAATAGCTCCTCGTAGGAGCCGTAGGCCCTGGGTATCCCGAGCCCCACGGCGGCGTGGCGGGCCTTTTCGAGGGAGCGCGAGGCGATGGCGGTGACGCCGGTCCGCTCCCCCCTCTGCATGGCGGGGACGACCTTGCTCACCGCGATCTTCGCCGCCCCGAGAACGCCCCAGCGCACCTTCACCGGGTCGAGGTTAGCACACGGCCTGTTGCACTCGCCCCGCAGAAGGAAGCACGATGGGCCCGACTGCCAGGAGGTCCCGCGTGCTCTGCGCTCCCAGGCGTACGCCGCTACACGCCCCGACGCCCAGGCGGACGCTCCGCTCGGCGCTCTGCCTGACGCTCGCCGCGCTACCGGCCGCGGCGGCGGCTTTCACGATGGAGCAGGTCAAGGGCTACCCGTTCCCGTCGCACCTCACCGCGGCCGCGACCGGCTCGCGCATCGCCTGGACCTTCGACGAGCGGGGCCACCGGAACGTCTGGGTGGCCGAAGGCCCGGAGTTCACCCCGCGGCGTCTGACCCGCTACCTCGAGGACGACGGGCAGGAGATCACCAGCCTGTCGCTTTCGGATGACGGCCGTCACGTCGTCTATCTGCGTGGCGGGGACCACGGATCCAACTGGGACGACGCCGAGCCCGTGAACGTCCGGAGCCTCCCGGAGCCTCCCAAGGTCCAGGTCTGGTCCGCTGCGTTCGCGGGAGGAGACCCGAGGCTCCTCGGCGACGGCGACGATCCGGCGCTCTCCCCCGCCGGCGACCGGGTGGCCTTCCGCAGGGAGGGCAAGGTCTGGACGGTGCCCGCCGATGGATCCGCGGAAGCCACCCTCCTCCTTTCCGCCCGCGGCGAGAGCGGCAGCCTGCAGTGGTCCCCCGACGGCCGGCGGCTGGCCTTCGTATCGAACCGCGGCGACCACTCCTTCATCGGGGTGTACACGGGTCCGGCGGAGCCGATCCGCTGGCTCGCGCCGGCCAGCTCGCGCGACGGAAGCCCGAGGTGGTCGCCGGACGGGTACCGGATCGCCTTCGTCCGCCGTCCGGGGCTCGGCGGGGCGCCCGAGCCGGTTCTGGAGCCACGACACGTCCCCTGGGCCCTGTGGGTCGCCGACGTCGACGGCGGTCACGCCCGGGAGCTCTGGAGGCCGCCCGCGACCCTGAGGGGCTCACTGCCCACGACGCACGGCGGGACGAACCTCCACTGGGCCGCCGAGGGACGGATCGTGTTCCTCTCGTACCTGGACGGGTGGCCGCACCTGTACTCGATCGCGGCGGACGGTGGGGAGCCGCTACTGCTCACCCCGGGAACGTACATGGCGGAGCACATCCGGCTCAGCCCGGACCGCCGCTTCCTGGTGTTCGCGGCCAACCACGGTCCCGACGAGGACGACGGCGACCGGCGGCACCTGGCCCGGGTGCCGGTGGACCGCGCCGAGCCCAAGGTGCTCACCGCGGGCGTAGGACTGGAGTGGTCGCCGGTCGTGACCGGCGACGGCCGCCACATCGCGTTCGTGGGCGCCGGCGCCCAGCGGCCACCACTGCCCGCGGTGATCCCGGCCGGCGGCGGACCGGCCCTCGCGCTGGCGGCCGACCACATTCCCGGCGACTTCCCCGTGTCCGACCTGGTCGTTCCGAAGAAGGTCGTCTATCGGGCGCCGGACGGCGCCGAGATCCACGGCCAGCTGTTCGAGGCGGCCTCCGGCCCGGCCCGGAAGCCGGCGGTCGTCTACGTGCACGGGGGCCCGCCGCGGCAGATGCTCCTCGGCTGGCACTACTCGGACTACTACTCGAACGCGTACGCCATCAACCAGTACCTTGCCAGCCGAGGCTTCGTCGTGCTGTCGGTGAACTTCCGCCTGGGCATCGGGTACGGGTACGAGTTCCATCACCCCCCGGCCGGCGGGCTGCGCGGGGCGGCCGAATACCAGGACGTCAAGGCCGGAGCGGAATGGCTGCGGTCGCAGCCCCGCGTGGATCCGCACCGGATCGGCATCTACGGCGGGTCCTACGGCGGATACCTCACGGCGCTGGCGTTGGCGCGCGACTCGGGGCTGTTCGCCGCGGGCGTCGACATTCACGGCGTACACGACTGGACCGAGCGCGGCCTGCGGGACCTGTTCAGCCCGGAGCGCTACGAGCAGGCCCCCGACGCCGAGCGTGCCCGGCAGGTGGCCTGGGAGTCCTCGCCGGTGTCGGCGGTGGCAAGCTGGCGCTCGCCGGTGCTCCTGATCCACGGCGACGACGACCGCAACGTGCACTTCTCGCAGACGGTGGATCTCGTGAGGCGGCTGACCGTGCACGGCGTTCGCCACCAGGAGCTGGTGATACCGGACGACACGCACCACTTCTTCGGCCATGCCAACCAGCTCCGCGTCAACCGGGCCACGGTCGAGTTCCTCGAGCGCATGCTCGCGCCCGGTACCCAGGCGACCGGCCGCCCCTGACACCCGGCGGCCGCAGGATCCGGATGAACACCACCGTCTCGCGCCGGGGCTTCATTCTCCAGCCCACGTACCGGATCGAGGCGGGTCGTCCGATGGTGCAGCTGTACGGCCGGCTCGAGGACGGCCGCGCCTTCCTGGTCCGCGACCGGCGTCCGGTGCCGCACTTCTACGTCGAGGCCGCCCAGTCCGCACGCGCCCGGGAGCTGGGCGCCGCTCCGTTGACCCCTGCTGGCCGGGCGACCCTCGCCGGCAGTCCGGTGGTGAAGGTCGAGGTTCCCCTCCCTGGCGACACGCCCGCTCTGCGCGAGCGCCTGCGTCGGGCCGGTGTCGCGTGCCACGAGGCGGACGTGCGCTTCGCGATGCGCTACCTGATCGACCGCGGGATCCGGGGATCGCTTCGGATAAGCGGGACCGGGAGCGAGGATGCGGGCGTCGGGGTCGTCTTCGAGGAGCCCGACGTCTCCGCCGTGGAGTGGAAGCCCACGGTATCCGTGCTCTCGTTGGACGTGGAGACGGACCCCCGGGGCCGGCGAGTGCTGTCGATCGCCCTTCACGGCTGCGGCGTCTCCGAGGTGCTGCTCCTGACGCCACCGGGGTTCACCTGTCCTGCCGGCGCCGACGCGTACGCCGACGAGAGGGCCCTGCTGGCCGGGTTCTGCCGGCGCGTCCGGAAGCTCGACCCCGACGTGCTCACCGGTTGGAACGTGGTGGACTTCGACCTGACCGTGCTCGTCTCCGCTGCGGCCAGGCTGCGGGTCCCCTTCGAGCTCGGGCGGGGTCCGGGGGACGTGCGGCTCCGGGCCGCGGCCATACCTGGGGGCCGGCGGCAGGCCACCGTGCCCGGGCGCGTCGTCCTCGACGGGATCCAGCTCCTCCGCGGGGCCTTCATCCGGATGGAGGACTACGGACTGGACGCGGTCGCGCGCCACGTCCTGGGCCGGGGCAAGACCGTCGCCGGCCCCGGCCGTGCCCACGAGGTCCAGCGCCTGTTCGAGCAGGACCGGCCCGCCCTGGTCGAGTACAACATCACCGACGCGCGGCTCGCCCTCGATATCGTCGAGAAGCTCCGGCTCGTGGAGCTGGCGGTGGAGCGGAGCCTGCTGACCGGGATGCCCCTCGACCGGGTCGCCTCGTCCATCGCCGCCTTCGACTTCCTCTACCTCTCGGAGCTGGGGCGGCGCGGCGTCGTCGCCCCAAGCGTCGCCGCCGGCGCCGGGCCGGTGGAGGCGACCGGCGGCGGGCACGTCCTCGACCCGCTGCCCGGCCTGTACGGCAACGTCATCGTGCTGGACTTCAGGAGCCTCTATCCCACCCTGATCCGCACCTTCCAGATCGATCCGACGACCCTGGTGCGCCCCGAGTGGGGCGACGTGGAGCCCGGCGCGATCGTCGCGCCGAACGGCGCGTCGTTCCGCCGCCGGCGGGGCGTACTCACCGAGCTGCTGGACCGGCTGATGCCCCAGAGGGAGGCTGCCCGCGTCGCCGGCGACGAGGTCAAGAGCCACGCCATCAAGATCCTCATGAACTCGTTCTACGGCGTGCTCGGGACGCCCGCCTGCCGCTTCCACGACCCCCGGCTGGCCAATGCGATCACCGGCTTCGGGCGAGAGCTGCTGCTGTGGTGCAAGGGCCGGATCGAGGCGGGCGGGCGAAGGGTGCTCTACGGCGACACGGACAGCCTCTTCCTGGAGTCGGGCGAGCCGACCGCCGAGGGCGCACGCGTCCTGGGCGAGCGCCTCGCCGCCGGGCTGACGCGGGAGCTGGCCGACCACGTGGCGGCGACATGGCAGGTTGAGAGCCGACTGGAGCTCCGCTTCGATCGGCTCTTTCTCAAGCTGTGCCTCCCCGCCGTGCGGCACGGAACGGCGGGGGCGCGCAAGAGGTATGCGGGCCTGGCCGATACCGCCGGCGGCGCCCGCCTGGTCTTCACCGGGCTCGAAGCGGTGCGGGGTGACTGGACCGACCTGGCCCGCGGCGTCCAGCGCGCGCTGTTCGAGCGGCTGTTCGCCGGAGACCCGGTCGATTTGTACCTTCGGGAGGTCGTCGCCGACCTGCGCGCCGGGCGCCTGGACGACCGTCTCGTCTATCGCAAGTCGATGCGGAAGGCCGCGGCGGCGTACACGGCGACGACTCCGCCGCACGTTGCGGCGGCGCGGAAGATGAGCCGCCGTCCAGGGGGCCGCATCGCATACGTGGTGACCGTCTCGGGTCCGGAGCCCGCCGCCGAGCGGCGGAGCCCGATCGACTACCGGCACTATCTCGAGAAGCAGGTCCGGGCCGTGTCGGAGCCCGTCCTCGCCCTGCTCAACCTGGACTTCGACGGGGTCATCGGTTCGCCCCGACAGCTCTCGCTTTTCTGACACCGCGGCCCCTCCGTCGTTCGCCCTCCCCGGCCCGGTGTCCGTCGGGTCGACTCCGCCTCCCCTTTCGGGCGGTAGTCCCGCCTCCTTGACATAGAGGGCGTTTTACGTATAGTTCAGATGCCATGTCGACTACCAGCGCATCCACCCACCCCAAAGCCTTCACCCCGGCACGGCGTGAGGACCGCTTCGAGGTAGACATCGCCGTCGACTGCTCGACCAAGCACCTGTTCCTCTCGAACCACGTCAGCAACATCAGCCGCGGCGGTCTGTTCATACAATCCCCCACCCCGATGCCGCTGGACTCCGAAGTCGCCCTGGTCCTCCGCCTGCCGGGTTATCCCCGCCCCATCCTGGCGAAGGGCCGGGTGGTCTGGCACTACGACGTGCGCAAGGGCACCAGCCGGATCGTGCCGGGCTCGGGTATCCGCTTCGTCGACATCCCGGCCGGGGACCGTGCGCTGCTGGAGGACTACCTTTCCCGCCTGGTGGCGCGAGAGGGGCAATAGCGTCTTCAGGGCCCGACGGCGTGGCTGCACGGGCGCCGATCAGGACCGGAACGGACTGCTCGGGGTGACCCGGCTCCTCCATCTCGCTGACGAAGGCCGGCGTGACGCCTGACTCCTGCGCGCGATGAGCCGTCGGGGCGACAGCCCGGCGTGCCCGAGCGCGGCAAGCTCCGACACGCAATGGTCGGACACGCGGGGAGCAGGCTCAGCCGTTGGACGCGACCGTCAGCGGCCGGACGGAGACCGGCCCACCCCAGAGCCGCACCACCACGCGTTCGACCCGCGCCGGATCGCCGGTGGTGAGAACCTCGAGGGATCCCGATCCCTCGCCCGCCAGGAGGGCCGTTTGCCGCAGGATGTGCTCGGCTCTCCGCGCGATCGCCGGGCCGCTGTCCACCAGCTCGACACCGGGACCGAAGACCCGCGCCAGGGCAGGCGCCACGAAGGCGTAGTGGGTGCACCCGAGGACCACGGTATCGACCTCCGCGTGCCGGAGGGGCTCGGCCAGCTCGGCGAGTCGTGCGCCCAACCCGGGTCCGTCGAGATCGCCCTCCTCGATGATGTTAGCCAGGCCCGGGCACGGCTGGGGGACGATCCGCAGATCCGGGTGGTTGCGCACCAGGCGGGCGAACCGCTCGGACGCCAGCGTCCCCGAGGTGGCCATGACTCCCACTCGGCCGTTCCGGGTGACGGCGGCTCCGGTCTTCACGGCGGGCTCGAGGCCGACTATCGGCACTGCGGCGGCCTGACGCATGGGCTCCAGCGCCGCGCCGGTGGCCGTGTTGCAGGCGGCCACGACCAGCTTGGCGCCCAGGGTGGCCTCGAGGTGCCGCGTGATCGCCAGCGCCCGCGCACGCACCTCGAGCGTGGGGCGATCCCCGTACGGACAATAGGCCGTGTCCGCCACGTAGACCAGGCGTTCTGCGGGAAGGCCCCGCCGGATCTCCCGGGCGACGCTCAGGCCACCCACTCCGGAGTCGAAGATGCCGATCGGCCGTCGCGCCACGTGCCGCCTCCGCCGTCCAGTATGGGGCCGAGCGTTCGAGGCACGAACGGACGCGTTCGTGGTGGCCGGTTCGCCTACGAACGAGCGCGCGGGATCCGCGCCGCCAACCAGCGGACCGACGACAGGTTCGAGGTGTCGGTGTCACGGGTCGTCCCGGCCTCGGTGGCCGAGGTGGCGGCCGCGATCGGCGACCGGAGGCGCCGTGCGGGATGGCTCGCCGGCGTGCGCAATTTGCGGCGGCGCTCGAGTCCCTGAAGGCTCACCTCGGGGGCGGGTCGAAGGGTTGAGCTTCAGAACGGGAACAGCCGCTCGAGCTCGCCGTCCGCGGGGCGGCGCCCGTACTCGCACATCTCGAACGCCTCGGCATCGCGGACGGCGTCGGCGTTCGAGCCGTAGCGCCGCCGGAGTGACTCACGCACGGCCTCCGCGATCGGTTGGCCGGTGCGGGTCCGGCGCAGCCATTCGATGCGGCCGGCCGGATCGGCGGGGACACGGTCCAGCTCGCCCGCCACCCACGGCAGCCATTCGTACATCTGCGACACGTGCGCGTCGAGCGCGCGGACCTTGGCGTCGATCACGCCGTCGATGGCTACCGCTACGTCGGGCCGGAACGGGTTGGGCCGCTGGAAGCCGTCCTGGAAGTACAGGAAGAGCGGGTTCTTCCGAAGCGGCGGCGTGTCCGGGCAGATGTTGGGCACGACGACCATGTACGCAGCGTCCTGGAGCAGGACCCCCGTGTAGCGGTGGTCGGGATGGTAGTCGTTCGGACGAGGACCGAGCACGATGTCGGCATCCCATCGGCGGATCCGGCGGATGACCTGCTCGCGCACGTCGACCGAGGGGAGCAGCTCGCCGTCGTGGTTGTCGAGGGTCTCGTATTCGGCGATCCCCAGGCGCCGGCCCGCCTCGCCGGCCTCCTCGCGCCTGCGCCGCGCCAGGGCGCCGCCGCCCTCGCTCTGGTGCCCCGCGTCGCCATTCGTGACCGATACGAACTTGACCTGGTGCCCGAGCGCCGCCCACCGGGCAGCCGTGCCGCCCGCCTTCTGGTCGCAGTCGTCGGGGTGGGCACCGAAGGCGATGATCCGGAGCGGAACCGGATCCCGTGGGGCCTGGGCCAGCGCCGGGACGGCCGGTGCCAGCGCGAGGACGAAAGCCGGGATCGCACGCCTCATGCGGTGACTCCTCTTCCTTGGCCGCCTTACCCGGGCGGCTCGGCTCCGGCGACACAGCGGACGCTGAGCCAGCAGTCGACCTCCACCGCCGATCGGTAGATCCGCGGATCCTCGCTGAGATCCCGGTGCCAAGCCCGCGGCGACCCGTCGTTGCCGGCGATCAGCAGCGCAGCGGCGAACCGCAGGACCGCGCTCAGGCTTGCTCTCGTGGACAGCGTCTCCCGACCGCCCCGGAGGCGGAGCATAGGGGCGTTCTTGTCGAACGTCAAGAGGAACGGAGATCGGAACGGAGATCCGGAGATGGGGAGAACGGCCAGGGCGCAGCCTATGCGCCACCGGAGGTACCGTTACGGGTGGGATGACGGCGACGGTGCACGGCCTGGAGGTACCGGGGCTCGCGCTCCGGGCGCGCTCGGAGGGGCGGAGCCGCCGGCGGGCTCCCTTCGCAGCGCCGGTCGCCGACGCGGGGCGAGGGCGCCTCATCGCGTGCGCCCTGTGTCTCGCGGGCGTGACCGACACCGCCGCCCGCATCGAGGTCGCCGGCGCTCACGAGCACAGCTTTGTCAACCCCGCCGGCATCGGCTTCCGGATCGGTTGCTTCGCGCGGGCGGCCTGCCTGGCGACAGGCGGTCCCAGCACGTACTGGAGCTGGTTCCCGGGCTACTCGTGGGAGGTCGAGGTCTGCGTGAGGTGCGGCGCCCACCTGGGCTGGAGGTTCCGGTCGCCGTCCGACCAGTTCCACGGCCTCATCCTGGACCGCCTGGTGGAGCAGGAGGCCGAGGGCGGAGCCTATTAAATGGGAGCCGCGCGGGCGCCGGCCCCTCCGGAAAACGGCACCTCGGTTAGCATGGGCCGTGGCCTATCATGACTCGCGCAAGCTGCGGATCCCGTCCAAGGACGAGGCCCTTCCCGGCCGCCGGGAGCGGATGCCCGTCCCGTCCCGTCACTTCGTGAGCGGGGCGCCGCTCGAGCCCCCGTTCCCGGGGAAGGAAATGGCGCTGTTCGGGATGGGCTGCTTCTGGGGCGCCGAGCGGCTGTTCTGGAAGACTGCGGGGGTGTTCAGCACCGCGGTGGGCTATGCCGGCGGGCACACGCCGAACCCGACCTACCGCGAGGTGTGCAGCGGGGCGACCGGCCACGCCGAGGTGGTCCTGGTGGTGTTCGATCCGGCGCAGGTCCGCTACGAGGCCCTCCTGAAGGTCTTCTGGGAGGGCCACGACCCGACCCAGGGGATGCGCCAGGGCAACGACGTGGGAACCCAGTACCGGTCGGCCGTGTACACCTACGGCGACGAGCAGCGCCGGGCGGCGGAGGCCTCGCGAGAGGCCTACGGGAAGGCTCTGCAGGCCGCGGGCCACGATCCGGTCACCACGGAGATCGTGTCCGCGCCGGAGCTCTACTACGCCGAGGAGTACCACCAGCAGTACCTGGCGAAGAACCCGGGCGGGTATTGCGGTATCGGCGGGACCGGCGTCGCCTGCCCGGTCGGGCTGGTTCGTTCCGAGGCGTAGCCCCCTCGCCGTGTACCTCGTCCGGCGCGGGCCGGGATATCCTCCGTTGCGTGGCAGGAAGGGACGGGCTCGCGACCGGATCCGACGGGGTCGTCCGCTGCTGGTGGGCGTCCGGCGAGGCGGACTACCACCGATACCACGACGAGGAGTGGGGCTTCCCCGTCGCCGACGACCGGCGCCTCTTCGAGAAGATCTGCCTCGAGGGATTCCAGGCGGGCCTGAGCTGGCTCACGATCCTCCGCAAGCGCGACAGCTTCCGGCGCGCTTTCCGGGGGTTCGACCTCCAGGGCGTGGCCCGCTTCGGGAAGAGGGATGTCGCCAGGCTGCTCGCCGACGCGGGGATCGTGCGGCATCGCGGGAAGATCGAGTCCACCCTGAACAACGCGCGGCGCGCCCTGGAGATCGTGGACGAGTTCTCGTCGCTGGCCCGCTACTTCTGGCGTTGGCGGCCGGCCTCCGCAGCGCGGCCGCGACGCCTCACCCGCGAGGCTCTGGCGAATCTCGCCACCAGCCCGGAGTCCATCGCCTTGAGCCGGGACTTGAAGTCCCGCGGCTGGACCTTCGTCGGGCCCACCACCGTCTATGCGTTCATGCAGGCGATGGGGCTGGTGAACGACCACCTGGAAGGATGCCCGGTACGGCCCCGCGTGGAGCGATCGGCCGCCCGGTTCCGCCCGCCCCGCTGAGCCGCCGACCCCGCGTCCGTCGCCTGCCCCGCGAAGCCATAATGGCTGTGAGCGACCGGTGATCGGGGAAACAGCCTCGCACTACCGCATCCTGGAGCGCCTGGGCAACGGGGCCATGGGCGAGGTCTTCCTGGCCGAGGACCTCCGGCTCCACCGTTCCGTGGCCCTGAAGATGCTCCACCGCGGAGCGGAGGAGGACGAGGAGGCCCGGGGGCGCCTGCTGCGCGAGGCCCAGGCCGCCTCGTCGCTCAACCATCCCAACATCGCCGTGATCTACGAGATCGACGAGGTGGACCGGGGCGACGGCCCGGTCCGCTTCATCGCGATGGAGTACATCGCCGGGGAGACCCTGGCCGAGCGGTCCGCGCGCGGGTCTCTGGACCTCGACGGCGTCCTGGACGTGGCCGGACAGATCGCCGATGCGCTGGCCGAGGCGCACGCGCGGGGCATCGTCCACCGCGACGTGAAGCCGTCCAACGTCATGGTGACCGCCAGCGGACGGGTGAAGATCCTCGACTTCGGGCTGGCGCAGCATCAACCCCTCGGGGGATACGACGATGCCACCTGGACCAGGGACCCCGCCCAGCGGGCCGGCCTGGTCGGCACCCTGGCCTACATGGCTCCCGAGCAGGCGCTGGGCAAGGACGTCGACGGGCGGGCCGACGTGTTCTCCCTGGGGGCCCTCCTCTACGAGCTCCTCGCCGGCCGCCCTCCTTTCGAGGGGCGGAACGCCGTCCAGGTACTCGACGCGCTGCTCCACGCCGACCCTTCCCCGCTCCCGGCGCCCTCGGACGACCCCCGCCTCTCCCGCCTGGAGGAGGTCGTCCGCCGCATGCTGGCCAAGGAACGCGACCATCGTCCTACGACCATGCGTGACGTGGCGGACGAGCTGCTCGCCCTCCGGGCCGAGACGGCGTCCGCGGGGCCGCGCCGCCCCGCACCGGCCGCCTCCGTGGCTGTGCTGGGCTTCGCCAACATCACGGGGAACGGCGAGGACGACTGGCTGGGGACCGGGATCGCGGAGACCGCCACGGCGGACCTTCGCAAGCTGGAGGGCTTGCAGGTCGTGGCGGGCGAGCGTGTCGTCGAGGCCCTGCGACGGCACGGCCTCGGACAGGGCGAGGCCGCCGCCGACGCCGCGGCGATCCGGATCGGACGAGAGGTGGGTGTCCGCTGGGTCGTGAGCGGCGGGTTCCAACGGGCGGGCGACGCCGTGCGGATCACAGCGCGCCTCACCGACGTCGCCTCGGGAGTCGTGCACCACACGGTCAAGATCGACGGCACGCTGCGGGACATCTTCGAGCTGCAGGACCGGATCGTCGACGAGCTGTCGGTCAGCCTGCGCCCCGGCGTGGGACATAGCGGCCGCGAGGAGGATGAGACCCACGTGGTCGAGGCGTACGAGGCGTTCTCGCGCGGGGTGATCAACCTTCGGGTCGAGAGCTACGAGTCCCTCGATCGGGCCGCGCTGCTCTTCGAGCGCGCGGTGGCCCTGGACCCCCGCTACGCCCGGGCACACCTCGAGCTGGGAGGGGCCTACGCCAGCAAGGGAGACTTCCTCGCGTTCCCCGAGCTTCACGAGCGCGCCGTCTCGCGGTTCCGGCGCGTGCTGGAGCTGCGCCCCGGCATGGTCCGCGCCTGGCGCGCGCTGGGCTCCGTGCTGGTCTCGATGGGGCGGCAGGACGAGGGAGAGGAGGCCATCGCGAAGGCCCTCGACCTGGCCCCCGAAGACGCCTCCGCCCTGGCCGCCATGGGGCGGGCCCTCTTCATCGGGCGGGCGCGTTTCCGCGAGGCCGCCGAGTACTTCGACCGGGCGCTGGCGCGCTACCCGGAGGGCGGCTGGTACGCCCTGCAGCTCTCGCACTGCGCCGCGCTCCTGGGGGAGCACGAACGCGGCGAGGCCGCGGCGCGGCGCGCCGCCGCCCTGCAGGAGGCGTCTCTCTCCGGGCAGGAGGGCGTCGTGATCGTGGGCTCCTACATGCGGCTGGGCCACCTGTCAGCGCTGCAGGGCCGGTACGCGGAGGCGATCGAGCAGCTCCAGCGCGAGCTGGGCTTCCTGCAGCGGGTCGACCACGCGCTGCGAGGGCGCATCGTCGTCGAGCTGAACATGCGCCTGGGCGCCGCCCATCTCCGGTCCGGCCACGCCGACGTCGCCGCGGCGGCGCTCCAGACCGCCCTCGACGGGTTCGACCAGCGCATCCGCCTGGGCGCGGACGAGCCGTTCACGCGCTACTACGCGGCGTGCGCGCAAGCCCTCAAGGGCGATCGGAACACCGCACTCGGCTTCCTGGAGCGTGCCGCGGGCATGCGCCGGTCCTTCACCGTCGAGCGTGCCCGGATCGATCCCGAGCTGGAAGCCCTGCGTACGGAGCCGCGGTTCCTCCGGCTGATGGCCGGCTGACCGGGCCCGCGCTCTGCCACGGGAACCCGATCCAGAGGCGCGGCCCGGCGTACCCCGTTCGGGCGCGGCCCTGCCGTCGCGGGCCGCCGGCGGTCCCAGGGCCGTCACGTTCGCTCGATCCGTCACTCCATCCTGATAGCGGTCACGTGGCACGGCCCCCGAGGCGAGAGGAGTCGTCCCTGAATGGGCCGGGAGTCGCCGGCCGGTGAGGAGAAGCGAATGAAGCGAGGATGGAGGGTGTGGCTGGCCGTCGCCTTGGCGGGCGTCGTCCTGGTCGGCGCGGCCTGGCACTACGCAGGCGCGGCGCCCCGCGAGATCCGGAACCTCTCCGGTTTCGACCGCGCGGCCGCGATCCACGTCGCCCGGAGCCTCGCGGAGGGCCGGCGTGCGTTCCGCTTCGACACCTTCGGCGACCAGGCGTTCTGGGGCGACACGCTCCGCCTCCACGAGGCCATCGCGGGATCGGAGCTGGGGGGTGTGGGTCCGGGCGTCTCGCCGCAGGCGGCCCTGGCGGTCGGCTTGAAAGTGGACCTCGACGCGCTGCCCGCGCCGCTGGTCCGCGCGCTGAAGGCGGGCTCCGTCGACCTCGAGAGCCCGGCCACCACGCTAGCGCTGCTGAAGCTGAACGCGGTCGTCGGCGTGACGGGCTTCTTCGAGGGACAGAGGCTCACCTCGATGGGCATCCAGTGCGCGCTGTGCCACTCGGTGGTGGACGACTCGTTCGCCTCGGGCATCGGCCGGCGCCTGGACGGCTGGGCCAATCGTGACCTGAACGTGGGGGCGATCGTGGCGCTCGCCCCGAATCTCCAGCCGTTCGTCGACCTCCTGGGCGTGGACGACGCCACCGTACGGGCGGTCCTGCAGAGTTGGGGTCCGGGCCGCTTCGACGCGGAGCTGATCCTGGACGGCAAGGCCTTCCGCCCGGACGGGAAGTCCGCATCGACGCTGATCCCGCCCGCGTTCGGCCTGGCCGGGGTGAATCTGCACACCTGGACCGGGTGGGGCTCGGTCACCCACTGGAACGCATTCGTGGCGAACCTGGAGATGCACGGGCAGGGGACGTTCTACGATCCGCGGCTGAACGACGCGGACCAGTTCCCGATCGCGGCCCGGGAGGGCTTCGGCGATGTGCGCGCCACGCCGGACCTGATCACCCCGAAGCTGCCGGCGCTGCACCTCTACCAGCTCGCGCTGCCGGCTCCGAAGCCGCCGAGGGGCTCGTTCGACCCCGAGGCCGCCGAGCGCGGCGAGGACCTGTTCGCCGGTCGCGCGGACTGCGCGCGCTGCCACGTGCCGCCGATCTACACCGAGCCGGGCTGGAACATGCACACGGCCGACGAGATCGGCATCGACGACTTCCAGGCCAACCGCGCCCCGGACCGGCGCTACCGGACCGCTCCGCTGCGCGGCCTGTGGACGCACCAGAAGGGCGGCTTCTACCACGACGGCCGCTTTCCCACCCTGGCCGCCGTGGTCGACCACTACGAAGCGCACTTTGGCCTGGGACTCTCGGCGGCCGAGAAGAGCGACCTGGTGGAGTTCCTGAAGTCACTCTGACCGGGATTTGCCCGATCCGCAGCGGCGAATCCCGGCTGGGTCGGAAGATAGAAGGCGCAACACCCTGCGACTACTCGAACGACCGTTGGCCGAGAGGCCCGACTTACATCAAGCTGCCTTCCGCTGCCGACCAACCAACCGACCTCTAGTACCGCCAGCTCGTGACATCCCCCTCAGGCGGCGCACTGGCCAGGATCCTCTCCACGATCCGGGGAGCGAACATCTGGTGGTACCGCAGCCGGGAGATCGCGTTCGGGCGCGTGGGGTCGCCGTTCCAGCAGTGCTCGGCCCGGTCGCCGTAGGCCACCTCGCCGCCATAGGGCGGGTCGGTGGTGCCCTTCAGGAACTCCTCGACGAGGTACACGGCGTTGTTCAGGTAGTAGTTGTCCATGTCCCCGACGTAGAGGTGGATCTTCCCCTGGAGCTTGTTCCCGAGCCCCTTGCTCCAGTCGCGGCGCAGGACGTACGAGAGGTCGTAGCTCTTCCAGTGCTCGGCCACCGAGGGGTCGATGACACCGGTGCGCTTATCCCAGAGCCGCATCGGGTAGCCGTCGGGCCCCACGGGCGAGTAGACCGCCTCCCAGACGTCCCACTGCTGGCCCGACCGCCCCTTCGTGCCCAGGACCAGCTCGCGCTGGTTCATCTCCTCGAGCGTCGCGCTCACGTGGCCCAGCCGGTCCCTCATCCCCGGCCGCGGCGTCTTCTTCCAGCGGCTGTCCAGCCAGTAGGCGTTGCCATCCTGGTAGATGTCGACGACCGTGTAGGCCCGGAAGTCGATCGGGTCGGGGCACGCCGCCCAGCAGCCGTTGTACTCTTCGGGATAGAAGACCTGGGCCGCCAGTGCCTCCCAGCCGCCGGTCGAGCCGCCGTACATGAAGCGAGCCCATCCCGCCCCGATCGCGCGGTACTTCTTCTCGAGGTACGGGATCAGCTCGTAGGTGATGGCGTCCCCGTACGGCCCGAGGTTGGCCGAGTTCACGGCGTAGGAGTCGTCGTAGTACGGGTTCGCATGCTGGATCTCGACGAGCAGGAAGCGCGGGAACCCGGGGCCGGTCCAGTCCCTGTAGAACTGGTGGGCGTGCTCCTGCTGGATCCGGTTGTAGCCCTCGAGGCGGAAGCGCTCGCTGAGATCGGGCTTCAGGTCCGTGTCGGGCGGCTCGGGCCGGAAGCCCTCCAAGTCGTGGGAGAAGTGGCCGTGGTTGATGACCAGGGGGAAACGCGCCTCCGGGTGATCGTCGAAGCCCTCCGGCAGCAGGACGTGGGCACCAAGGTGCATCGGCCTGCCCCAGAACTTCGTGAGCCGCTCGCTCGGGATCCGCTCGTGCCGGACGTACTTCGTGTCGGGCGGGTCCGGGATCGGTGGGAGCTTCTGGTCGAGCCTGAGCTCGACGACGCCCGCCTGTCCGGGATCGATCGCGACCTTCCGCGGGGTGCTGTACAGATTGCCGGGCGCCTGGTTCCACTGCTGCCCCTCCCCGCGGTCCATCGGTAGCCTCACTACGTGACCGTCGGCTCGGCGGAAGGTCTCGTAGCGGTGGAGCAGGGCCTGGACGGTGTAGGTGCCCGCCGGGATCTCGGCGACGCTCTCGAGCGGGTAGCCGATCGCGCGGCTGTCCACGACCGCCGGCTCGCCCGGCTTCAGCCCCTGCACGTCGACGCCGAATGCCAGCTGGGTCTTCGGTCCGTCGACGATCTGGAACCGCGGTTCGGCGGAATCGTCGTCCGAGACCATGACGATGAGTCGGCCGTCGAGCGCATCCTCGACCTGTTCCGGGCCGAAGCGCACCACGAAGCGGAAGGCCTTCGCGGCCGGTGTCGCCGCCGCGACGATCGCGAGCAGCGGAAGGACCGCGGCGGGAAGGAGAAGCGTCCGGACGCGGCGGCGGCGTGCGTTCATCGGTTTCGGCTCCGTTCCTGAGCTGGCGAGGTGCGAGTCTAGCACCGCGGAAAGCGACGTCGAGCCGTCCCCTCCGTCCCCTCTAGGAGGGTCGCCGCCCCGTCCGCCCGCCGATCGGGCGGCGTGCGGGCGAGCGGCGAGGCTCAGCCGCCCCTTCTCACCACCAGCACCGAGGCCGGGCACTGCAGGAGGATGCGCACGGCCAGGTCGTCCGAGCCCCACCGGCTGCTGGCCCCTCCCGACCGCGCGCCGACGACCAGGAGGGGATAGGCGCCGTGCTCGACCTCGGAGAGGACCTCGTCGACCACGAGGCCCTCCAGAGCGGTCAGGCTCGCCTCGACTCCCAGCTCCCTGAGGGCGGCCCTCACCCGTACCTCGGGATCGCGCGCCGTCTCGCGGGCGTCCGGCCCCGCCTCGTGGGTACCGCGGCCGCCGAACGGCAGGACGACCTCCGAGACGACGTGCAGGAAGCGCGTCTCGGCGCCCAGCGCGCGGCCCAGGTCGAGCGCGGTGCGGGCCACCGTGCGCGTGAACGGACCCCCCGAAAGCGCGGCCAGGATGCGGTCGATACGTGCCGGCGGCCGGCGGGCCACCAGGACGTCCGCCTTGACGCTCCGGACGACCGTGGCCACGCGGGAGCCCTTGAGCATCCGCTGGAGCGCGTTCCTTCCCGCCGGCGGCACGAGCACCAGCCGATACGCACCGCTCTCGGCCTCGTCGGCGACCGCTCTCTCCGCCGGGCCGGCCACGACCCTCTCGTCGATTTCGACCTCCGGCCGGGAGATGCGGGACCGGGCTCGGGCCAACAGCTCCGGATCAGCGGCGGCGTCCTCGGCCGTGGCCAGGAGCGTCCACGAGGAAGCGAGCGAGAGCGGCAGCAGCTCTGCGAGGTGGAGCGCCCATTCGCCGCGCGGCGAGGGGTCCACGTAGAGCAGGCAGCGCACGCGGCTCAGAGGGCGATGAGAAGGGCCGGGATCAGCAGCAGCGCCGCCACGAAGGCGACGAAGGCCCGGGCGTTGCGCGTGGCACCGCGGGCGACGCGGTCGACCGCCCTCTCGAACGCGTAGGGGAAGACGAAGACCAAGGGCAGGGACAGGGCGGTAACGCAGGTCATGAGCAGGGCCACGATCCGGACCGCGTCCGGGTGCCCGACCAGCGCCCCCACGAACAGGGTGTCGATGAAGGTGGTCACGTTCGCACCGAGGATGTAGGGGCAGACGTTCTCACGCCGGATGTAGCCCCTGGCCGCCAAGGGTACCAGGAGCGATAGCGATACCGAGACCGACAGCGTGACGGCGGTGACGCCCAGGCCCACCAGGAACATGAACCAGGGGCGGTAGACGACGCGGCCCACCCGGGCGAAGGGGCTGCCGCCGCCCTGGAGGTCCGGCAGCACCGCGTCGAAGAGCTTGAAAGCCCCGAGGAGGCAGAGCACGCCGATCACGAACAGGACCAGGAGCGGAAGGTTATCCGCGGCCGGCGCGACGAGCGGCCCGTAGACGCCGTCGATGACGCCCGTCAGCTCGCGGGCGTCCAGTTGCAGGCCGGCCAGGACGCCGTTGCGGAGGCCGAGATAGCCGAGGGCCATGGCCGGCAGGTAGACGACCGCCGTGGCCACCAGCGCGGCGACGCCGATGTACGCGCTCTTCTTGCCCCGCCGCCGGTGCCGCAGATCATGGAGGACGCCGATCACAAGGACCACGAAGGCCGCCCCCAGTCGCGATCCCGTGATCATCGCGAACGCCTCTTCCGTGGAGATGGTCCGCGCCGCCAGCAGGCTCAGCGCGATCGCCGCGACCGGCGACCCGGAGAGGACGATGCAGGACATCGCCCAGCCGAAGCCGAGGCCCCCGGCGAGGCCGCTGACGTCCAGCTGGCGCAGCAGGGGGGCGATGCCTCCGGCTCCCCTCTTCAGCAGCTCCAGAGCCAGGATGAAGACGAAGAGCCCCGCCGCGAGCAGGACGGCGCGCCGCAGCGGGCCGGCCAGCCGGGTGATCCAGACGGGCCTCGGGCCCGCGAGGAGTCCGGGGAGCCGGGAAGGAGGAGACAGGGGCGGGGATTCGATCATGGTCCCCTGGAAATCGCCGTCGGCCCGCAAGGGGCGCCTCCACGTCGAGGGAATCCCTATCGAGTCTGTAGAGTAAATCAGGCCTGACTGGAAAGTCAAGGGGCGTCGCCGCCCCCGCCGCCCGACCGAGGTGTCGGGCCGGTCGCCGGCCCTGGACCGGGCGCTCGGCTCAGCGCCGTGCCGAGGCCCGTTCCCGCAGCCGCCGGATGCTGGCGGGATCCGTCACCTGGCGCTCGTACTCCGGCGGGCGCAGCTCCCCGCCCATGAACACGCGGGGATTCCGGTGGGCCATCGCGCTCGCGACGGGGCCGGTGCCGGTCACGTGGACCTCCCGGGCCCCGGTCGCGGCGACGACCTTCGCCACGTTGCGCTCGTTGCCCCCGCCCGGCATGACGACCACCCGGTCCTCGGCCCGGCGGACGATGTCGGCCACGAGCTCCAGGCCTTCGAGTATGGTGGGCTCCTGTCCGGTGGTTAGGAGCCGCTCGCACCCGAGCCCGATGACGTCATCGAGCGCCTCGTACGGATCGCGGGCCATGTCGAACGCGCGATGGAACGTGACGCTCAGGGGACGTGCCGCCTCGATGAGCGGGCGGGCGCCCTCGACGTCGACCGACCCGTCGGACCGCAGCAAGCCGATGACGACGCCGTCGGCGCCGAGCTGCCGGGCGGTGACGACGTCGCGGCGCATGATCTCCCGCTCCATCCTGGAGTAGCAGAAGTCCCCGCCCCGGGGCCGGACGATCACGTGCAGGCGGATTCCCAGCCGCTCCCGGGCCACGGCCACGGCGCCCGCGCTCGGCGTGGTGCCGCCCTCCATCAGGTTGTCGCAGAGCTCGACGCGGTCGGCGCCCCCCTCCTCCGCGCGGAGTGCCGACTCGACGGAGTCCACGCACACCTCGACCACGAGCCCGCCGGGACCGGCGGGGCTCACGCGGTGGCCTTGGCGGCGGCGGCCGCCACCCCGGGGCGCTCCCGGAACAGGGCGGCGAAGAGCAGGATGACCGCGAAGGCCATGCCCGCCGGCACGAGCCAGACCGTCCACCAGTCGTGCCCGACGATCCGACCGGCATCCATGAGCTGGTAGGCCTCCACGACCTGCCCCGAGACCTCGGCGCCGATGAGCATCCCGACTCCGTAGGTGACCAGCGTGATGAACCCCTGGGCGCTCGCCTGCATGGATTTCGGTGCGGTGCTGTCCATGTAGATCTGGCCGGTGACGAAGAAGAAGTCGTAGCAGATCCCGTGGAGGAGGATGCCCAGGTAGTACATGAAGACCAGATCTCCCGGGTTGCCCAGCGCGAACAGCACGTAGCGGACCGCCCAGGCCAGCATCCCGACGATGAGCATCCACTTGACGCCCAGGCGCACGAAGAAGAACGGCATCACCAGCATGAAGAAGACCTCGGAGACCTGCCCCAGGGTCATCTTCCCTGCCGCGTTCGTCACCCCCTGCTCGTTCAGGAACAGGTTCGTGAAGTTGTAGTAGAACGCGAGCGGGATGCAGATCAGGAGCGAGCCCGCCACGAACACCGCAAACGAGCGCTCCCGCATCAAGGCCAGCGCGTCGAGCCCGAGCACGTCCCGTATCGTGACCTTGTGGCCCAGGGACTTGGGCGGCGTGTGCGGCAGCATCACGAAGGAGAGCAGGCCCAGCAGCAGCGACGAGGCGGCACCGATGCGCAGGGGCGTGGCGGTGGCCTCGATGGCCATGAACCCGACGATCAGCCCCGCCAGGATCCAGCCCAGGGTGCCGAACACGCGGACCCCCGGGAACTGCTTCTCCGGGCTCGTCATCTGGTAGAACGAGACCGCGTTGACCAGCGCCAGGGTCGGGTTGTAGCAGAGGGCGTAAGCCAGCAGGACCCAGAAGACGGTCCCCGAATCGGTCACGGTGGAGGCGGCGTAGAGCAGCCCCGCCCCCAGGAGGTGCATCACTCCCAGGACCTTCTCGGCGGCGAAGAAGCGGTCCGCCACCATCCCGACCAGGAACGGCGCCACGATGGCGCCCCACGGCATCGTGCTGTAGGCCCGCCCGATGTCGATACCGCCGAAGCCGAGCCCCTGCCCGAGGTAGGTCCCCAGGGTCACGAACCAGGCCCCCCATATGAAGAACTGCAGGAACATCATCGTGGAGAGGCGGGCGCGAACGGACGCGGTGAGCTGGTCGTTCATGGCGCGAGTTGTATCACAGGTCCCGGAGCGCCACCGCGACCGGCAGCCGCGCTGCCCGGATCGCCGGGGGGACGCCGCCGCACAAGCCCATCAGCAGGGCGAATGCCAGGCCGCCGGCCAGCAGCGAAGGCGTGACCTGGAACGCGAAGGCCAGGTGCGAGAAGGTCTGGAAGTTGAGAGTGGACGTGGTCAGCCCGTTGATCGGGAGGACCGCCGCGCACCCGACCAGGCCGCCGACCGCGGAGATCAGCAGCGCCTCGACCACGAACGAGCCGACCATGGCGCCCGCCCCGAAGCCCAGCGCGCGCAGCGTCGCGATCTCGCGGGAACGCTCCGCCACCGCCGAGTACATCGTGTTCAGGGCCCCGAACACGGCCCCCACCCCCATGACCACGGCCACCAGCGAGCCGAGCCCCAGGATCATCCCGGTCATCATCCGCGAGGCGCGCGCGTAGTAGTCGGTCTCGCGCTCGATCTGGACGGTGAACCGCGGATCGGCCTCCAGCCGTCTCTTGAGCCCGTCGAGCGCGTCCGGCGCGGCCAGGCGGGCGGTGACGGACTGGTAGAAGCCCCGCGGCCGCTGGTAGGTGGGGATCAGGACGTCTGCGTCCACCCAGACCTCGGAGTCGAAGGCGCTGCCCCCGGCGTCGAAAACCCCCACCACCGTGAAGACGCTGCCGCCGAGCGAGACCGCGTCGCCCAGCCCGAGGTTCCGGTAGGACTCGGTGGCGTTGCCTCCCACGACCAGCTCGTAGAGGCCCGGCCGGAAGAAGCGGCCCCGCACGATCCGCACCCGGTCGTGGACCTCGAGGGCGCGGGCGTACACGCCCCGGAGCTGGACGTTGGCGTCGGTCCCGGTCTTCTTCAGCGGCAGCGCCGCGATCACCACCACCTCCGGGCTCACCAGGGGTCCGGCGCTCCCGCGGCGGACCTCCGGGGCGTCCTCGATGGCGCGGAGCTGTTCCAGGTTGACCGCGCTGTCGATCTCCGACGTGGCGCCCGCCCGGCGCACCATCAAGTTCTCCGGCGAACCCGAGGTCACGACCGCGGCCCTGAAGCCGTTGGCGAGGGCGAGCATGGCCACGAACACCCCGACCGAGCCGGCGATCCCCAGCACCGCCACGATGGAGGCCGTCCAGCGCGCGCGGACGCTCTCGACGTTGTAGACCAGCGGCAGGGCCACGTCAGACCTTGCGAAGGGCCTGCACGACCTGCAGGCGCATGGCACCGACCGCGGGCAGAAGCCCCGCCGCCACCCCCACCGCGAGCGCCAGCCCCAGGGCCGCCGCCATCGCCCAGGAGGGGAGATAGAAGGCGGGCAGCATGCCGCCGGTGGGGTCGCCCTGGAGGGTGAAGAGCTTGGCGAGCGCGATGCCCACCACGCCGCCGGCGGCCGCGATCAGGACCGACTCGACGAGCACCAGCCCCATCACGAAGGGATCGGTGAACCCGACCGTCTTGAGGACGGCCAGCTCCCCCGTCCGCTCCCGCACCGCCGTCGCCATGGTGTTGCCGGTGACGAGGAGCAGCGTGAACACCACGACTCCGCCGATCGCGAGCATCAGTAACTCGATGTTCCCCATCTGCTCCACGAACGAGGCCATGAAGGCCTGCTCGGACTGGGTGCGGGTCTCGAACGGCGAGTTGGCGAAGCCGTCGTCGATCGCGCGGGAGACCGGCACCATTTCCTGGCCAGGGGCCACGCGCACCGTGTACCACCCGACGTAGCCCTTGGCGAAGGAAGGGACCTTCTCGTCCAGGTAGTCCCAGCGGAACCAGAACTGGGTGAGGTCGTCGTTGGGCCGCCGGCCGTGGTAGATCCCCCGCACGTTGAACTGCCACTCCCCGGGATAGATCGCGCCTTTGATGGGAACCCGGTCCCCGATCTCGAACCCGAAGCGCTCCGCGGTGGCAGCCCCCACGATGCAGCCGGCCTTGTCGGCCACGAACGCCTCCCACTGGTCGTCGGGCACGACGAACTCGGTGTACATGTCCCGGTAGGTCGTGTGGTCGATGGCGAACTGCGCGAAGAAGTTCCTCTCGTCCTGGTAGACCCCTCCGAACCAGTTCGCGAAGGTCACGTGCTGGACGCCCGCGACTCGGAGGATGCGGTCCCGGTAGGCGAGGGGGAGGGGCTGGATCAGCGAGGTCTTGTTGATGACCAGGATGCGGTCGGCGCCGGCCGCCTCCACGCCCTGGTTGAACGCGCCGCGGATCGTGACCAGGAGGCAGAACAGGAAGAGGGCGACCGCGAACGAGCCCACCGTTAGGGTGGTGCGGACCTTCTTGCGGAACAGGTTCGCGGCCAGCAGCGGGAGGAACCTCACGTCAGCACTCCCTTGTCGAGATGCAGGACGGCGTGGGCACGCTCGGCCGCGCGCGGATCGTGCGTCACCATCAGCACCGTCTTGCCGTGGTCGTCGACCAGCCGCTCGAGCAGCTCCAGGATCTCGTCGGCGCTCTTGCGGTCCAGGTCGCCGGTGGGCTCGTCGCAGAGCAGGAACGTGGGATCGGCCACGATAGCCCTGGCGATCGCCACCCTCTGCTGCTGGCCGCCCGACAGCTCCCGCGGTTTGTGCTGCGCTCGGTCCTTGAGTCCGACGACGGAGAGCGCGGTCTCAACGTGCCGGCGCCGCTCGGTCCGGGAGAGCGGTGTGAGCAGCAGGGGGAGCTCGACGTTGCGCAAGGCGCTCAGCACGGGGATCAGGTTGTACAGCTGGAAGACGAAACCCACGTGGCGCGCGCGCCACGCGGTCAGCCGCGAGCCCGACAGGCGCGTGATCTCGTCCCCGGCGACCGTGACGCTGCCGGTGGTGGGGACATCGAGGCCGCCGACCAGGTTGAGTAGCGTGCTCTTCCCCGACCCGCTGGGGCCCATGAAGGCGACGAAGTCGCCCTTGTCGACGTCCAGGTTGATCCCCTGGAGGACGTGGAGCTCCTCGCTGCCCCGATGGTAGGTCTTCCCCAGGTCCCGCAGGGTGATCAGCGCGCCGGAGTCGCCGTTCAGGCCGAGTCTCACCATTGCCGGCGATTCTAACAGGCGGCCGCCGACCGCTAGTTCGAGTCGCCGGCGGGACGGGAGGCGTCGGCGGCCACGGCGACGAGGTGTCCGCTGGTGCGGAAGTAGAGGACGCCCTCGGAGATCGCCGGCGTGGCGAGGGACAGCCCGCCGAGCGGGTTGCGGCCCAGTAACTCCAGGCTCGCGTCCGCGCGGACCACGTGGACCTCGCCCTCCTCGCTCGTGTAGTGGAGCCTGCCCTCGGCCGCCACCGCCGACGCGGTGAAGCCCGTCTTCCCGTCCCCGAGGCGCACCTGGTTCAGCCGCCGCCCGGTGCGCGCCTCGAAGACGGTCAGGACGCCGTTGTCGCGGCAGACGAACAGGAGGTCGCGGTAGGCGACCGGCGTCTGCATGTAGGCGCCGTCCCGCGGGTGGCTCCAGGCGACGTGCTCGCTGGAGGAGACGCCCTCCGGGAGCGTGAGGTCTCCGCGGGCGCCGGTTCGCACCGCGTAGATGGGCGCGGAGCCGCCGTGGGCGTTCGTCAGGAACGCGAGGCCGTGTGCGATCACCGGCGTCGGCACCGGGATGTCGCCGCCCCCGGTCATGCGCCACAGCTCCTTCCCGGTGAGCGCGTCGTACCCGCCGATGTGCTTCCAGCCGTTCACCACCACGCGCGGCGAGGCCCCGGAAGTGTCGATGGTGGGCGTGCTCCAGGTGGGCACGTCGTTCCGGGGCGTGCGCCACAGCTCGCGCCCGGTCTCGACGTCGAAGGCGGCGAGGAAAGAGCCCTCCTGTACGTCGGCCTGGACGTAGACTCTCCCGTCGTGGATGACCGGCGAGCTGCCGAAGCCCCACTGGGCTTCGCGCACCCTGAAGAAGCCGGAGTCCAGGATGCCGAGGTCCTTCTTCCAGAGGAGCGTCCCGCTCCTATCGAAGGTGTACAGCCCCTCGGAGCCGAAGAGCGCCACGACGTGCCGACCGTCCAGGGCCAGGGTGGAGTTCGCGTGGGTGGCCTTGGTGTGGCGCTTCACCCGTGGAACCCCGGCGTGGGCCGTCCGATCCCAGGCAGCGGTGCCCGTCCGCTTGTCGAGGCAGTAGACCTTCCACTCCTGGGGACCTCGGTCGTCGGCCGGCTGGATGTCGCCGTAGAGGCCCACTCTCAGGCCCTCCTCGCTCCCCCCCACCGCGGTGGCGAGGCACACGAGGCTGCCCCATACGACGGGGCTGGAATGGCCCAGGCCGGGGATCGCGGCCTTCCAGCGCACGTTCTGTGACCGGGGGACGTCCCAGCGGGTCACGACCGGATGGCCCTCTGCGACACCGCTCGCGGCGATGCCTCGGAAGGAGGGCCAATCGACCCCCGGCCGCGGCCCGGGTGCCGGCTCGATCGGGCCCGCGGATGTGGACTGGGCCGGCTTCGGCGAGCCGGACCCCCGGCGAGAGCGCTCCTCGCCCGCGTCGGCAGCGAGGCACGCCAGTACCCCGGCCGCGACGCCGACGGCGCATCCGAGCGTGGTGGGTGCCCGGCGACCTCTTCCCGGACGCACCATCCAGAGATTATCGCTCCGGGCGCGGCTTCTGCTGCCGGGCCTCCAGCTCGGCCGGCAGCAGGCTGGCGTAGAGGCACTCGTTCACGGGAACGGGGACGCCTTCCTGCCGTCCCAACCGGACTACCGCGCCGCTCAAGGACTCCAGCTCCGACGGCCGGCCTTCCAGGATGTCACGCTGCATCGAGGCGGTGGCGTCCTCGGGGAGGCCGTCGACGAACCTCATGCCGTCCCCCACCGTGCCGTCGTGGAGGTCGACGCCGCGGGCGCGGGCCACCCGGTAGACCTCGCTCATCGCCTCCTCGATCATGCGCCGCGTCTCCGCGACGCGCCGCAGGGCCCCCGCAGGCCGTCGCGCGACCGCCGCCACCCCGCTGAACGGAGCGATGAACAGGAACTTGGCCCAGACCGCCGCCTCGATGTCCGCCGGTGTGCCCACCGAGACCCCGATCGCCTTGTCGAACGCCCGCCGCAGCGCTTCCACGCGCGGAGTGCGGGCCCCCCCGCGCTCGCCGAACTCGACCCGCGGGTCGAGGCCGGCGTGACGGATGCGGCCGGGCCCCGACACGTAGCTCACGATCCTGCACAGGCCCCCCAGCACGCGTTCCTGGCCCACGGCTGCGGCGAGCTGGTCGGCGGCCTCCACCCCGTTCTGCAGAGGCACCACGAACGTGTCCGTGCCGAGCAGGGGTTGGAGGCTCCTGGCTGCGTCCCCGAGCTGCCAGGCCTTGACGCAGATCAGCACCGCGTCCACGGCCCCGACCGCCGCCGGTTCGTCCGTCGCGGCGGTCGGACGGAGGGTCACGAACCCCAGGGGGCTCTCCACCCGCAGGCCCTCGCGGCGGATCGCGTCCAGGTGGGCGCCGCGGGCGATGAAGACGACGGACTCTCCCGCTTGGGCCAGCCGCGCCCCGAAGTAGCCGCCCACCCCGCCGGCGCCGAAGACCGCAATCCTCATCGGCGCAATTCTCGCCCACTCCGTCCCTGGGAGCGACTGGAGTCCGCGCCATTGTCGCGGCGCCACTGGTTGGACGTCCCAGTCACGACGTGAGCGGGACGTCGGCCGTGCTCCGTGACGCGCACCACGTCCGGCGTCGCCACCGCGTTGTACGATGCCAGGACCTTGCGCCGCGCCGCGCCGTCCATCACCGTCGCGCTGGCGGCTTTCCTCGCTACGAGCGACCCGCGGTCCGCGGCGGCCGAGCGTGATGTGGACTGCGCCGGCGTCCGGGCTCACCTGAGCCGGACCCCGGCGCTGCAGGGCAGCGTCGTCCTCCTGGAGATCGAGGACGCACCGCGAGGCGACCCCGCCGCCACCTGGGACGACCGCCCCGTTCGCTTCTGGCCGACCGGCCGTCGCGGTGCCTTCCGCGCCCTCCTCGGCGTCGACCTGGCCCGCTCCCCCGGAGAGGGCGCCCTGGTCCTGGTTCACGGCGAGGATCGGGAATGCCGCGTCGGCGTCGAGGTCAGGGAGGCCGAGTTCGGCGTGCGCGAGCTCCGTGTGGCCGCCCGGTTCGTGGAGTTGAGCCTCTCCGACCAGACCCGTGCCGAGGAGGAGGCCGGGCGACTCGACACGATCTTCGCCGCCGCCAGCGCCGAGCGGCTGTGGCGTGGGTCCTTCCGCCTGCCGCTCGGACGCATCGAGCCCACTGCGAACTTCGGCCAGAGGCGGATACTGAACGGCGAGGCGCGGTCCCAGCACTCGGGCGTCGACTTCCGCGCCCGGAGCGGCACCCCGGTGCGGGCGGCCCAGCGCGGGCGGGTCGCGCTGGCGGAGGCGCTCTTCTGGTCGGGCCAGACCGTGATCCTCGACCACGGCCTCGGGCTCTTCACCGTCTATGGCCACTTGAGCGCGATGGACGTCCGCGTCGGCCACCTGGTGCCGGCAGGTGCGCGCCTGGGCCGGGTGGGTGCCACGGGTCGGGTGACGGGACCCCACCTCCACTGGTCCGTCCGGCTGGACGGTGCGAGGGTCGATCCGCTCGACCTGCTAGACCTGGCCGCTGAGTCCCCAGCCGCCGGCCTGCCTTGACCTGGAGAACGCGGTCGACGTAGCGTGGAGGGCGGCCTCGCCGCCGATTGGTTGGTCTTGAAACATCCCGTTCACTGGCCCGTCCTGCGCTCGCTCGTCTCGAGGGGGCTGCTCTTCCCCGCCGTTCTCGTGGCCGCGGTCGCCGCCATCCTGGTCCATGGAGCCCTCGACCACACCGGGGCAGGGATCGCGGATGCCGACGTGGCCCCGGAGTCTCCGGCCCCGTCGCCGATCCCGGGACTGCGTCCCGACCTCGAGAAGGCACCGCTCAGCTACGTATCCGAGTACTGGCTGCAGCTCGGCACGCTGGCCCGCAAGCGCTTAGTGGCGATCGGCACGGAGCGGCACCCGGCGGCGGTGTTCGCACCCGGGTTGGCCGTCGCGTCCGCCTACGCGGTGAGCGTTCCCTCGGTGCCGGACCGGGGGCCGGGCTCGGACCCCGAGCTGCTCGGGATCGAGCCCGAGGCGGGTCTCGCGTTCTATCGCCTCCCGGAGCCCACCGCGCCCGCGTTCGTCCCCGCGGGTGCCGAGTCGCTCCGTGCCGCGGCGTGGATCGCCTCGGTCAGTTTCGGCGCGGACGGCCGGCTCGAGCTCGCTCCCGCGCAGGTCCACTCGGCTCCGGGAGGGGCGAGCCCGGCCGAGCGCGCGCGCCTCGACCTGTTTCCCTCGCCGCCAGGCTCCAGGCGGCTGGCCGCGCTCGTCGACCTCGACGGCCGGCTGGTGGCGGTCTCAGCCCAGTGGGAGGGCGAACGCCGGCAGGTTCCGGCCTCGGAGCTGGTCTCGATCGCGGAGCGGCTCCGGATGGGGGTCCGCTGCCGGGCGCTGGAGGTCGCCGAGGTCACCGGGGACGCCGGCAGGCTCTTGGGGATCCGCAACGGCGTCCTGGTCCGCCGGATCGTGACCCCGGCATTCGGGGACGATCCCGGGCTACGGCCCGGGGACGTCCTACTGCGCTGGAACGGGAAGCCGGTCGGCGACCCGGAGGAGTTCGGCCGTCTGTACGACGGCGAGTCGGAGGGCTCGCGGATAGATGCCCTTGCGCTCCGGCACGGACGCACGGTCGCGGTGCGGCTTCTCATGCCGGGATCGGGATGCCGCCCCTACCGCGCTCCCCACGAGTCGTGGGCCGCGCTGGGGCTGACGCTGCGCCGGGAGGAGGGGGGCGAGCCTCCGGGCTGGACGGTTCTCTCCACCGCGCCCAAGAGCCGAGCTGCCCGCGCGGGCGTCGCGGCCGGCGACCTCGTCGTGGCCGTTCAGGGAAGGCCCCCGGGTGGCGCGGGACAGGGGCCGCCACGGCTCGGACCGGGGCCCGTGCTCCTCACCGTGAGCCGCGCCGGCCGGGTCGACCTGGTCGTCGTTCCCGCTGAACTTTGATGGACGAGGGGACGGGCCCGGGACGGCTCCGGCTGCTGGCTTCGAGGGTGGTCGCGCGGGTGCGGGCGCTCCAGCGCCTCGGCCGCGCTTCCAATCCCCGCCTCCCAGCCTGGGGCCTGGCAGCGGTGTGGTTCCGCTCGTCGTTCCTCCCCTCCCAGAACTACCTCATCCTGCTTTCGCTCGTGGTCGGGCTGCTGACCGCCCTGGGCTCCGTGGGGTTCATCCGCATCCTGCACGCGCTGACCGCGTTCGCCCGTGAGGACGTTGCCGGCATCCTGGGCGCCTTCGGCGCGGCGCGCCTGGTGCTCCTGCCCGCCATCGGCGCACTCATGGTCGGACCGCTGATCGAGCGTCTTGCTCCGGAGGCCAAGGGACATGGCGTCCCCGAGGTGATGACCGCCCTGGCCAGCCGCGGCGGCCGCATCCGGGCGCGGGTCGCCGGGGTGAAGGTCCTGGCCTCGTCGCTGACCATCGGATTCGGGGGGGCGGCCGGCCGCGAAGGTCCGATGGTCCAGATCGGCTCGACCATCGGTTCCGCTGTAGGCCAGTGGACAGGCCTCGCACCCCGCCACGTGAGGACGCTCGTGGCTTGCGGTGCCGCCGGCGGCATCGCCGCCACCTTCAACGCCCCGATCGCCGGCGCCATCTTCTCCATGGAGGTGCTGACCGGGCGGATCCATGCGGACTTCCTGCTCGTGCTCCTCACTTCGCTGACCTCCTGCATCGTGGCCCGTTACTTCCTAGGGAACTATCCCGCATTCCACGCGCCCGCCTACGACCTCGTCAGCCCGGCCGAGCTTCCCCTCTACTTCCTGCTGGGGATCGTCGCGGGAGGGGCGGCCGTCCTCTACGTGAAGCTGCTCTACCGGTCGGAGGACGTGTTCGAGCGCTGGTCCTTCCCGGCGTGGCTGAAGCCGGCCGTGGGCGCCCTGATGGTCGGGATCGTCCTGCGCTTCTTCCCCCAGGTGTACGGGACCGGCCTCGGGGCCATGGAGTCGGCGCTGTGGGTACGCTTCGAGTGGCCGCTGCTGGTCGGCCTGTGGCTCGCCGAGATGGTGGCCAACTGCGCGACGCTGGGCTCGGGCGGTTCGGGAGGCGTGTTCGCGCCGTGCCTCTACATGGGGGCCATGCTCGGAGGAGCCTACGGAGCGCTCGTCCACGGGCTGTTCCCCGATTGGACGGCCGGCTCGGGCGCCTACGCGATGGTCGGCATGGCCGCCTTCTTCGCGTCCGCGGCCAAGGCCCCGACGACGTCGCTGCTGATCCTCTTCGAGATGACCAACGACTATCGCATCATGCTGCCGCTGATGGCCGCGACCGTGGGCAGCGTGTACCTTTCGCAGCGGCTCCTGCCGCACAGCATCTACCTGCTCAAGCTGCAGAGGCGCGGGATCCCATATCCCTACCAGGACGAGCCCGAGGTAGCGGACGGACGGGCCGAGGGCGCGCCCGTGCGCCCCTGAGCGGCTGGGGGGTGGCCGGCCGTTCAGCGGACGGGACGACGTCGCCGGAGCCGAGGCCGTCGAAGCGCCTGCTCGTGCTCGCCCCTGCCCCGCCGACCGCCGCGTCCACCCGCTTCCGGCTCCAGCAGTTCTTCCCCGCCCTCCGCGCCGCTGGAGTCGAGCCGGTGCTACGGCCTTTCCTCGACGAGCGGGGGTTCGACGTGCTGTACCGGTCCGGCCGCCCTGGCGCGAAGGCGCGCGCCGGGGCGCGGGCCGTGGTTGGACGTCTCTCTGACCTGGCGCGGGCGGCGCGGGCGGACGCGGTGCTCGTGCACCGCGAGGCGGCGCTGGTCGGTCCACCGCTGGTGGAGTGGGCGGTCTCGCGTCTGCTCGGACGGCCGCTGCTCTTCGACGTCGACGATGCGGTGTGGATCCCCTACGCGTCGCCGACGTACGGCCGAGCCCTGTCGAGGCTCCTGAAGGCGCCCGGGAAGGCCCGGTTCACACTGGCCGCCGCCCGGCAGGTCATCTGCGGGAACTCATATCTCGCCGAGTACGCGCGCCGGTGGAACCCGCGCGTCGCGGTGGTGCCGACCGTGGTAGACACGTCCGTCTTCCGTCCCGCGCCGGTACGGAACCCGGCCCCGGTGCTCGGGTGGATCGGGACCCACTCGTCGGTCCAGTACCTGCAGGCCGTGCTCCCCGCCCTCCGACGCCTGGCCGCCCGGCGCCGCTTCGTGTTGCGTGTGGTCGGGGCGGCTCCGGACGCGCCGGGAGTGCCTCTCGAGGTCGTGCCCTGGTCGCTCGAAGGTGAGGTCGCCGCCTTCCAGTCCCTGGACGTGGGCCTCTACCCGCTGATGGAGGATCCCTGGTCGCTCGGGAAGTCGGGGTTCAAGGCGGTCCAGTACATGGCTTGCGGAGTACCCCCGGTGGCGTCTCCGGTCGGGGTCGTGACCGAGATCGTCACGGACGGGGAGAACGGGTTCCTGGCGGCGGACGAGGACCGGTGGGTCGATCGTCTGGAGCGGCTCCTCGACGACGAGCGCCTCCGCCGGCGCCTCGGCGAACGGGCGCGGGCCGACGCGGTCGAGCGGTGGTCGCTAGCCGCTCATGCCTCCCGTTTCGTGGAGGTGGTGCGGGGGGCGTTCTCCTGATGCCTGGCGCGGACCCGGTCTTCACCGCTCGCCAGGTCACGAAGGTCTATGACATGGGAGAGGTCCAGGTGCACGCCCTCCGCGGCGTCGACCTGGATCTGGCCGAAGGCGAGTTCGTCGCCCTCCTGGGACCTTCCGGGAGCGGCAAGTCGACCCTCCTGAACATCCTGGGCGGCCTCGACGTCCCCACGTCCGGCCACGTGGTCTACCACGGTCGCGACCTCACCGAGGCCGGAGAGGCGGAGCTGACGGCGTACCGCCGCCACCATGTCGGCTTCGTGTTCCAGTTCTACAACCTGATCCCGAGCCTCACCGCGAGCGAGAACGTCGCGCTCGTCACCGAGATCGCCCTGGAGCCGATGGAGCCCGAGGAGGCCCTTCGCCTGGTGGATCTCGGCGCCCGGCTCGACCACTTCCCCGCCCAGCTCTCCGGCGGCGAGCAGCAGAGGGTGGCGATCGCGCGCGCGATCGCCAAGCGGCCGGCCGTGCTGCTGTGCGACGAGCCCACCGGCGCCCTGGACATCGCCACCGGCATCGTGGTCCTTGAGGCGCTGGAGCGGGTCAACCGCGAGCTGGGGACGGCCACTGCGATCATCACCCACAACGCCGCCATCTCGGCCATGGCCGATCGCGTCGTCCGCCTGGCCGACGGGAGGATCGCGGGCGTCGAGACCAATGCCAGCCGGCGCGCCGCCCGCGAGCTCGTCTGGTGAGGTTGCGCCCCCGCATCCCCCCGCTGCGTCGCAAGCTCCTGCGGGACCTGTGGGCCATGAAGGGCCAGGCGGCCGCGATCGCCGCGGTCATCGGCTCGGGCGTCACCATGTTCGTCACCTACCACTCCAACTTCGACTCGCTCCGCCGGACCCAGGCCGCCTACTACGACCGCTACCGCTTCGCCGACGTGTTCGCATCCGCCAAGCGCGCCCCCCTTCACCTCGAAGGCCGCATCGCCGCCATCCCCGGCGTGGCCCGCGTCGAGTTGAGGGTGGTGGCGGACGTGACCCTCGACGTGCCTGGCCATGCCGAGCCGGCCACCGGCCGCCTGATCTCGGTCCCCGCCCCCGGTCGGCCGCGCCTCAACGACCTGTTCCTCCGGCGCGGGCGCTGGATCGAGCCGGGGCGTCCCGACGAGATCCTGGCCAGCGAGGCGTTCGCCCTCACCCACGGCCTGGGACCCGGAGACCAGCTCGCTGCGATCATCAACGGACGCAAGCGGTGGCTCACCATCGTCGGGCTCGCCCTCTCCCCCGAGTACGTCTACGTGATCCCCCCAGGCGAGCTGATCCCCGACGACCGGCGCTTCGGCATCTTCTGGATGGAGCGGCGCGCCCTCGCCAGTGCCTTCGACATGGAGGGCGGCTTCAACGACGTGGCGCTGAAGCTGATGCCGGGAGCCTCCGAGGCCGAGGTCATGGCGCGCCTCGACGCGCTCCTGGCGCCCTACGGTGCCCTGGGCGCGCAGCCGCGCCGGCTGCAGATGTCGCACTGGACCCTGGACAACGAGCTCCTGCAGCTCCGGCAGTTCGGGATCCTGGTCCCCGCCATCTTCCTGGGCATCGCCGCGTTCCTCCTCAACGTGGCCATGACGCGGACCCTGGCCGTGCAGAGGCCGCAGATCGCGGCCTTGAAGGCCCTCGGCTACACCAACGGCGAGATCGGCTGGCACTACGTCGAGTGGGCCATGCTCATCGCCCTGCTCGGCGCCCTCTTCGGAACCGGCCTCGGCGCCTGGCTGGGAGAGGGGATGATCGACCTCTACAACCAGTATTTCCGCTTCCCGCTGCTCCTGTACCGGCTCTCCGGAGGGGTCGCCCTGGCCGGCTTCGGCATCAGCCTCGCCGCCGGGGCGCTCGGCGCTTCGTTTGCGGTGCGGCGAGCCGTGCGCATCCCTCCGGCGGAGGCGATGCGTGACGAGCCGCCCGCCCGCTACCGGCGGAGCGTCGTGGAGAGGGCGTGGCTGCGCGGGCTTTCCAGCGCGACCCGCATGGTGCTCCGGAACCTCGAGCGGCACCCGCTCCGGGCCGCGTTTTCGGTGCTGGGGATCGCCTTCGCGGTCGGGATCCTGCTCTTCGGCTTCGTGTTCATCGACGCCATGGAGCACCTGGCGGAGATGCAGTTCTCGTTCGCGCAACGGCAGGACGTCACCGTCACATTCGTGGAGCCGCGCTCGTCCCGCGCCTCCGACGAGCTTCTCGCGCTGCCGGGCGTGCTGCGGGTCGAGCCCATGCGTTCGGTCCCGGTGAGGATCCGCTTTCGGCACCGCTCGCGGCGCCTCGCCCTGACCGGGTGCCCGGCCGCGCCGGAGCTGAGCCGGATCGTGGACCTCGAAGGCCGCGCGGTGACCTTGCCGCCGGAGGGCCTGGTGGCGTCGAAAGTCCTCGCGGAAGCGCTGGGCGCTCGCCCGGGCGACCGCCTGACCGTCGAGGTCCTGACCGGCGCACGCCCGGTGCGGGAGGTCCTCCTCGCGCGCCTGGTGGAGGACGCGATGGGGATCTCGGCCTACATGGAGGCCGGCGCGCTGCACCGGCTGCTGCGGGAGGGCGGCAGCCTGTCGGGCGCCCACCTGCTCGTGGACGGCTCGCGCCTGGACGACCTCTACCGGCGCCTGAAGTCGCTGCCGGCGGTGGCCGGAGTGTCTGTGACCGCCGCGGCGCTCGCGAGCTTCCGGCGGATCATGGCGCAGAACTTCGAGATCATCACCGCCTTCAACGTCGCGTTCGCGGGCGTCATCGCTTTCGGCGTCGTCTACAACACCGCCCGGGTCTCGCTGTCGGAGCGCAGCCGGGAGCTGGCCAGCCTGCGCGTCCTGGGCTTCACCATCGGGGAGATCTCCCTCATCCTGCTGGGCGAGCTGGCCCTGCTCACCGTCCTCGCGATCGCGCCCGGGCTGGTCATCGGCTGGGCGCTCGCGGAGTGGGTGCTCCTGGCGCTCCAGAGCGAGGTCTACCGGATCCCCCTGGTCCTCACCGGCCAGAAGATGGCCTGGTCGGCCCTCACCATCATCGCGGCCTCCGCCGTCTCCGGGCTCCTGGTGAGGCGGAAGCTCGACCACCTCGACCTCGTCGCGGTCCTCAAGACCCGGGAGTGAACGTCATGTCGCCCCTCCGCCACCTCCGGAACCCGCGCATCGTCGCCAGCCTCGCCCTGGTCGTCCTGCTCCTGGTGCTGGCGCTCCGGCCCAGCGCCGTGGCCGTGGACACCGAGCTGGTCGGCCGCGGGCCACTGCGCGTGAGCGTTCAGGAAGAGGGCGAGACCCGCGTGCGCGACCGCTTCGTCGTCTTCGCGCCGGTGGCGGGGAGGGTCGAGCGGATCGAGCTGGAGCCCGGCGACCCCGTGAGGCAGGGAGAGAGCGTGCTGGCGCGTTTCTTTCCGGCCGACCCGGTGCCGCTCGACGTCCGCAGCCGGAGCGAGGCGGAGGCTGCGGTGGCGGCGGCTCGGGCGACGCTCGAAGCTACCCGGGCCCAGCTCGGACAGGCCGAGGTGGCCTTCGAGCTGGCCCGCGCCGAGGCACGCCGGGCCCGGGAGCTGGCCCGGGGCGACGTCGTGGCCGCCCAGGTCGTCGAGGCCCGGGAGGCCGAGGCCCGGCAGGCCGAGGAGGCGTTCCGCTCCGCCCGCTACGCGGCTGCGGCACAGGAGCACTCCCTGGCCATGGCGCGGGCCCGGCTCCTTCAGGCTTCGGGCCGGAGCGGCGCGGTCGTGCTCCTGGCGCCGGTGGACGGCGTGGTCCTTCGCCGCCACCGGGAGAGCGAAGGGGTGGTGGCCGCCGGCACCGCCCTGCTCGAGCTGGGGGACCCGCGCCGGCTGGAGATCGTCGCCGACCTGCTCTCCAGCGACGCGGTCAAGGTCACCGCGGGCGACACCGTTCTGGTGGAGCAATGGGGCGGCGAGGCGACCCTCCATGGGCGCGTGCGCCTGGTGGAGCCGTCGGGCTTCATGAAGGTCTCCGCCCTCGGCGTCGAGGAGCAGCGGGTCAACGTGATCATCGATCCCCGCGAGGCCGGGGAGGGATGGGCGGCCCTCGGCGACGGCTACCGGGTCGAGGTGGCGATCGTCGTCTGGGAGGAGGCCGACGTGGTCGCGGTGCCCACCAGCAGCCTGTTCCGCCGCGGACAGGACTGGGCGGTGTTCGTCGTCGAGGCTGGGCGGGCGCGGCTGCGCACCGTGGAGATCGGGCGGCAGAACGAGCGGAGCGCCCAGGCGCTCTCCGGCCTGGAGCCCGGTGCCCGGGTGATCGTGCATCCGAGCGACACGGTGAGCGAGGGCGTTCGCGTGCGGGAGCTGGAGTCGCCCTGAGGCCACCTCAGCGGAGGACGGTTCGCTCGCCGTCGCGGACCGTCCCGAGGGAGCGGTCCACCAGCTCCACCTTCACCTTGCGCTTCCGCCCGGTGGCCGGACCCTGGGGCTGGTACCCGAGGACGTTTTCGGTCCGGATCCCGGTCGCGATGGTGCGCAAGATCGCTCCCAGGGACTCCTGGTCCAGGGTGCCGGGCTCGTAGGCCTCCCCGCCGGTCTCCTCGGCCAGCCGGTCGAGGTCCCACTTGCGGTAGTCGTACATCGCCCGGTTGGGCCCCCGGCCGAAGCCCCCTCGGACGCGGAGACGCCCGCCATCCTGGAACGCTTGGCTCAGCTTGACCGCATGGACGCGCACGTCGGCCTGGGTGGCGGCCTGGATCGCCTCCCGGACCTTGCCCTCCCGATTGTCGAGGCCGTCGGAGAAGACGATCACGGCACGCTGCGACTTCCCGGCCGCCGGCGTCTGCCGGCAGACGTCCGCGACCGAGGCGTAGAGCCGCGTGCCCTCGTGGCGCGTCTCGCGGCTGAACCGGATCGCTTCGTGGAAGGCCTGCATCAAGCTCGCGACGTCGCGGGTGGGTGCCGCGAGGCAGCGCAGCTCCCCGCCGAAGGCGCACAGCCCCACCGTGGTCTGTTCGCTCAGGCTCGCGAAGAACACCTCGCGGAGGAGGGACTCGTCGAGGAGGCGGGCGTCCATGACGCTGCTGCTCACGTCCAGGACCAGCGTGACCTCGGGAGGGATCGTGCGCTCGCGTGTCGACGCTGTCTCCAGCACGGCGATCTCCTGCGGGCGTCCGTCCTCGAGAACCCGGAGCTGTTCCCTGGTCAAGTCCTCGAGGTAGCGGCCGTTCTTCTCGACGTGGAAGCGGACGTAGACGAGCTCGGTGCCGACGCCGAACGTCGGCACGTCCCGCGTCGCCTGGGATCGGGCCGAGGCGGCGGAGGCGAGCACGCCCACCAACCCGAGCCCGACCGCCGTTCGGGCCCGGCCGCTCAACGGCATGCCGGGCCCTTCGCCGGCTTGCGTGCGCCTGCCTGTCTCAACTCGCCACCTCCCCGCCGTGCGAACCTCCCCAGGCCGGCTCCGGACCGATGCCGTAGGAGCAAGACTCGGGCCGGTCCGGCGGAGCGCCGATGACGCCCCACGAGACCGAGACTGCCACGAGAACGGGCGCCGGTGAAGCGGGGCCGGCCCACCCTTGTCCCCCCACTCGGACAGCATGCGTGGCGCGCCGAGGACAACCGGTCGGGGGCGGGCCCCCGGGGATTGGGCGGCAAGGGAAAGCGAAGGCCACCCCTCGTCCAGGCTTGCACGTCGCCGAAGAGCGTCTCTACTATATCTGCCTATGGCGAATATCGCGGGCCGGATCCTGGACCGGGAGCTGAAGAAGGGCTCGGCGGAGCTGCTCATCCTGTCACTGCTCGAGGCCCGGCCACGCCACGGCTATGAGATCAGCAAGCTGATCGAGAGCCGGTCGCAGGGACGGCTGCGCTTCCACGTCGCCTCCCTCTATCCGCTGCTGTACCGGCTCGAGGAGCGAGGTTGGCTGCAGGGGCGCTGGGTGGAGAAGCCCGGTGTCCGGCGCCGCCGCTTCTACCGGCTCACCGCCGAGGGGCGCCGGGTGCTGTCGGCGCAACGCGACAACTGGCAGGCCTTCGTCGAGGCGGTCGCCCGCGTCACCGGAGGCGAACATGCCTGAGTGGAGGGAGGGAGCTGCGCCGATGCGGGGACGGCGGGACGGCGCGATCGCTGGGAGAGAGCGAGTGGAGGAAGGGTGAGGGCGCTCGTCTACGTCGGACCCGAAAGGATGGAGGTCCGCGAGGTCCCGGACCCGGTCGTTGGAGTGGGCGAGGCTCTGCTCAAGGTCGAGGCCGCTGGGATCTGCGGGTCGGACATCCACGGCTTCCTGGGACACAGCGAGCGTCGGAAACCGGGGCTCGTGATGGGTCACGAAGCGGTCGCGACGGTCGTCGACGTGGAACCCGGCGTGGCCGGAATCCGCCCCTCGACCCGCGTCTGCTTCAACCCACTCCTGAGCTGCGGCACGTGCCCTGCCTGCCTCGAAGGGCGCCAGAACCTCTGCGCGAGCTGGCGGATCTACGGGATGGACCGGCTCCATGGCACCTACGCCGAGTACGTCGCCGTCCCGGCCGGCCAGCTCCATCCACTCTCCGAGACCCTCTCCCGGGCCGAGGCCATACTGGTCGAGCCGATCGCCGTGACGCTCCACGCCTTCCGGATCTCGCTCTCGGAGGTGCCGGAGAACGTGGCCGTCTTCGGCGGGGGCACGCTGGGATGCCTCGCCTTGAAGATCGCGAAGCTCAGGGGGGTCTCCCGGGTCTGCGTCGTCGACCGCAACCCGGACCGCCTGGAAGCCGCGCGCAGGCTGGGGGCGGACCTCGCCGTCGACGCCGGCCGCGAGGACGTCGCGCAGGCCGTCCGGGACTGGACCAATGGAGCCGGTGCCCCCTTCGTGGTCGAGGCCGTGGGCTCGACCGAGACGCGACGCGGGGCGGTCGAAGCCGCCGCGCGAGGGGCGCGGATCGTCTTCCTCGGCCTCGCCGAGCACAGCTCGCCGCTTCCCTGGATCCGGATGATCCGTGACGAGCAGGCGGTGTTCACGTCGTTCGCGTACACGCCGCGCGACTTCCAGGCCGCGGTCCGGCTCGTGGAGTCGCGGCCCTTCGACCTCGGGCCGTTCAGCCGGTCCCGGCCGCTCGAAGAGGGGCAGGAGGCCTTCCGCGAGATGGCGCACGCGCCCGGGTCCGTACTGAAGATGAGGCTGGAGGTCTGACAGGGGACGGCACGGGCCGGCCTCAACGGGGCGGGTTGCGCTCCCAGGACCCGTAGAGCGGGTTCGGCAGGAGGAACAGGCGCTCCCCGAAGCCCGCGAACGCTGTTTCCGGCTCGAGACGGATCCTCTGGTCCAGCCCCGGGAAGTCCTGGACGTTGTCCCCGACGTATGCGAGCACGTCCACCGGGCCCACGCCGGCCGCTGCGCTGCCCTGAGCGATCGCCGCGAAACGCGGGTCCTTGTCGCCGCTGCCCTGGTCGGGCCGGCACAGGACGATGTCGAAGGGCATCGAGAGCGCGCGCAGGTTCTCCCGGGTGTCCTGGCACACCGCCTCGGTCCGGTTGGTGACGATCGCGATCACCGCGCCCAGCGAACGGACCTTCTCGAGGAACTCTCCAGCTCCGGGCACGGCGGTGGCCTCTCGGCGGCGGACCCAGCCGTTCCACTCCTGCTCGGTGTGGCGCCGCCCGCCCTGCTCCAGCTCCCGCTGGTACTGCGAGTTGTCGAGCACGGTCTCGTCGGCGTCGGCGACGACCGCCCAGGTCCGGGGTGCACGCCCCTCGGCGGCCCGCTCGACCGCGCGTGCGGCCGTGCGGTAGGTCTGCAGGGCGAGCGCCCGGTACTCCGCCGAATCCCGAACCCAGCGGAGCCCGGGCGAGAGCGCAGGGGCCGGCGCTGCAAGGGGCGCGGGAGGCTCGGGCGGCATCGGCCGGGCCGAACGGCTCGCGCAGCCGGCGACGACAGCGGCGGCCACGCAGACGCCAACCCCCCGCCAGGGGCTCTTCACTCGGAGCACGCCGCATTATCCCAGCAGGCATCGGCGATCGGAAGACGGATGCCGCCCCCGGTTCGGAGTCGCCATGCGTCTCGAAGCCCCGCGGACGGCCGGGAGGCCGGCGAGAGAGCGCGCGGGGTCAGCGAGACCGCGAGGCGGGTCCGCTGCGGAAGGCGGGTCGGCTCCGGTAGTATCCGCGGGCATGAGACCGTCGCTCGCGGCATCCGCCGCCCTGTTCTGCATGGGCTTCCCCACCGCCGCCCGTGCGGCCGACCCGCCGGCGCCGGCGAACTACGTGGCGGCGTTCCTCGGTACGACCGTGGCCCACCGGCCGCCGGGTGGCCCTTTCTCCGGCTTCCAGGAGGACGCGACCCCCCTGCTAGGCTTCGGGCGGTACGTCAGCCGCACGGTGGCGCTGGAGCTCGACCTGGGCCCGACGTTCGTCAGGGGCGAGTACGCGAGCTTCGGGCTGGTTCCGGGAGTGGTGTGGAGCTTCTCATCCCAGGTCTATGCGGCGGCGCGGTTCGTGGTGGTGGTGGAGCCCGAAGCCGACCTGGCGCTGTTCCCCGGCGTGGGGGTGATCCACACGTTTGCCAACGGGATCTCGCCCTTGCTGGAGGTCAACGTCGCCAGTTACTTGGGCAGGGGACGGCCCGACTTCGGTATCGCGGTCACTGCCGGAGTGTTGTTTGCGTTCTGATCCGAGGCGGCCGGCGATCGGCTGAACGGAGAGGCGACTCGGTCGGCTCAGCTCCCCGTCCTGGCGAAGACCTCGGGCATCTCGGCCGTGGCGATGCCGATGAAGTGTCCGACCACGTCTGGGTCGAAATGGCGCCCGGAGTCGTCGACGAGCCGGCGCAGTGCCTCGTCGCAGGGCATGCCCCCCTTGTAAGGGCGCGCCGCCACCATCGCGTCGAAGGCGTCGATGACCGCGACGATGCGCGCGCCGATCGGGATCTCTCCTCCCCGCAGCCCGCCGGATAGCCCGAGCCGTCGAACGTCTCGTGATGGTGAAGGGCGAACAGGCTCGCCCGCTCGAGCCCGGGCACGAGGCGCAGCACCGCCCAGGAATATTCGGGGTGCATGCGCATCAGCTTCCACTCGGCGTCGTCCAGGGGACCGGAGGTGTCGGTGTAGGTCGCGACGCCCCGTGTGCCCGCGAGGAGGGCGGCGGCCCCGGAGACGAACAACGTGCTGAACGACGTCCCCCAGGTCGCCGCGAACGTACCGACCGGGTAGGTCGTGATGATCCCCTCACCCGGCGCGGCGACCCAGACCAGGCGGTTCCCGTAGTTCGAGAACGACCGTCGTCGAGGAGGGCCTGCGCCTCGGGTGTTATGCTCGGCGCCGTGGCGCCGCAAAGCGTCCCTTCCGGAACGGCCTCGGATTCCGGGCCGGGTGACGAGCCGGGCTCGAGCCCAGGGAAACGGGCGTGGCGGCCGCGCGCCGCCCGCGAGACTGTGGTCGTACTCTTCTTCGCGGGCCTCAGCGTCCTCGCGACCCGCCCGCTTGCCCGTGACCTGGGCAACTCCACGCTGTACGGGGCCGATCCTGCGATCTATGTATGGATGGTGAACTGGCTTTCCGGGCACCTCCTGCAGCCATCACAGCTCTTCGGGGGCAACCTCTTCCACCCCACCCCGCACGCCGCCCTGCTCTCCGATCTCGCCTTCGGCACGGCCCTGTTCGCGGCGCCGCTGCGGCCGGTCCTGCGCGACCCGGTACTGCTCTACAACGTCGGTCTGCTCCTCACCCTGACGTTCGGGGCGTGGGCCTTCTACACGCTGGTCCGGGAGTCCACGGGCAGCACCGCGGCGGGCCTCCTCAGCGGGACGCTGGCCGCCTACGGATCGCATCAGCTCCACCACCTGTATCAGCTCGGGCTCGTCAACATCGGCTGGCTCGCGCTGTTCCTGCTCGCGCTGCGCCGTACCTTCGCCCGACCGAGCCCGGTCAACGCCATGGCGCTGGGCCTCACCTTCGCCCTGAACACGCTGTCGAGCGCCTACTTCGCGGTGGCGGCCGCGGTGATGGCCCTCGTCTGGGCGCTCGTTCACTGGCGCGCGGCCCGGTCCGCGGCCTTGGTGCGGGCGCACGTGGGCGCCGTCGCGCTGAGCGCGGTGCTGCTGGCTCCGTACGCGAGCGCCTTCCTCTGGCTGCAAGAGACCGAGGGGGTGCGGCGGTCGGTGGAAGTGAACGTCGACAACGCCTTCAAGCCCTCGCGCGACCTGACCAGCGCCACCTACCTGTATCGGGGTTTGCTCGGCGAAGAGGGCGAGCGCTTGTTCCCGGGCATCCTCACCCTGGCGCTCGCGGCCTGGGCGTGCCTCCGCCGGGTCGCCGGCCTCTCGTTCCACGCCTGGAGCGTCCTCGTCCTCACCGTCCTTTCCCTCGGTCCGCAGGTCCAGGTGGGGGGCGGGACGTTGCGCCTGCCCTACGCGGCCGTGTTCGCGGTTCCCCCCTTCGACGCCCTCATGCACCCTTACTCCTTCGCGGCGGTGGCCCGCTTCGTCCTGTGCATCCTGGCCGGGCTGGGTTTCGCCACGCTCGTGCCTCGGGGTCGGTCCTGGCCCGTTCCGGCCGCAGCGGCCCTGGCGCTGGCGGAGGTCGCCTCCCCGGGCGCCGGTGTGCGCAAGGTCCCGCCGGGGGTCCCGGACGTCTATCGAGCCCTGGAGTCGGTGCCGCCGGGTCCCGTCCTCGAAGTACCCCTCGAATCGCCCGACGCGCTCATCTGGGCGGCGCGTCACGGGCGGCCGGTGCTGAATGGAGCGTCGGCCCTGGCTCCCGTCGGCCACGACCGCCTGCAGCAGTGGATCCGGAAGGACTGGGTTCGGCCCTCACGCGAGGGCCACGTCCCCGACGTGGACCGCACCCGCGCGATGCGCCAGCTCCTCAGAATGCCGGCACGCTACGTCATCGTGCGCGCCGGAGCCCATCCCGAGCTCGTCGGCTTGGCCAAGGGCTTCGCCCGATCGCGCCATTTCGCGCGCGTCGACACGGGCGGCGGCCCGGACCGGCTGTACCGACGCAACGACGACGGGAGACCCTAGGCAGGTGAGGCCGTCAGCGTCCTTCCCCGGGCGCCGGGCGGCCCTCTCGAGGGACTCGCCTGGCCATCCGCCTCCTGGGCCCACGGGGGCTCAGCCGAAGGGTCGAACAAAGAGATAGGCAACGCGCCCCTCGTCGGGTACACTTGGCCGCCTCGAGCTTCAGCCTTCCCGGACCCTCCCTTCGGGCGAGCGCAACCGCCCGGAGCCCGGATGGCGGCGGCGGCAGGGAGTTGGTCCATGAGCGCCGATCCGGTGCCCATCGAGCGTAGAGGCATCGCCCAGCTTCGGCGTCGGCGCCGGCTGCTCCTGGTGGACGAGGACGCCTGGTGCCGGGGCATCGCCGACGGAGTGCTGCGGAGCCGGGGATACCGGGTCTTCTGCACGGGCGACGCGCGGACCGCGGTGAGCATCGCCCGGGAGCTGCTCCCCGACCTCGTCCTGGCGGACGTGGGCCTGGCCCTCATCGAGCCGGTACCGATGCAGCAGCGGCGGCGCGCGGACGGCTCGAGGCTGGAGCCGCCGCCCCGGCCGTCGAGCGGCTACGTGGTGCTGCGCCCACTGGCGGCCGACGCCCCCCTGGCCAGCTCACCGGTGGTGCTGGTTTGTGATCCTGCCGATGCGGGGCGACACGAAAGCCTCAGGTTCGACGTACCGGACCACGTCCCCAAGCCGTTTACGCCCCAGGTACTGCTGCAGAAGGTCGACCGCTGCCTCCCCCGGCAGGGAGGCGACACCGGCCGGTTCGGAGCCACGCTCCGTACGGTGGCGGAGGACGGGAACACCGGAGAGGTCGTCATGGAGGGGGCGGTCGCCTTCATCGGGGTGGCCGCGATCCTGGACGTGTTCCACAGCAACCAGCTCACCGGGGTGTGCTCGCTCAACTCGGCGGACGGCCGATCGGGCGAAGTGGGGTTCGAGGACGGCGAGATCATCAGCGCCAGCACCACCGACGGGTACGAGGGCTCGGCGGCCGTGTTCCGCCTCCTCTCCTGGCAGCGCGGGCGCTTCGCGTTCAGCCTGAGGCGGCCGGAGCGCGGCGCCCTGCTGCATGCCCGGTTCGAGAAGCTGATCCTGGAAGGCGTGCGGCGGCTGGACGAGGAGATCCGCGCCGGCGCCGGCGGCTGACGCCGGCGCTGGCCGCCGACGCCAGCAGTGCAGGAAGGGCGGTACCCTTCTAGCGCGGCCGGAACGTGAAGCGGGTCTGTAGCCGGACCTTCACCCGGACGCCTTCGAATACCGCGGGCTCGTATTGCCGCCCGGCGACCGCCTCCAGGCACATTTCGTCCAGGAGCGCGCCGCCCGATTCCAGGACCTCCGCGTCGCTGACCTTCCCCTCCTCGGTCACCACGAACTCGACGAGCACGCTCGTCTCCTCCCGGACCTTCGGTATCGGCCGTCTGAACGACGGGCCGGACGGTGAGACGTTGCGGGGAGGCGTGACACCGGCGGACAGCGACACCATGTCGCCAGGCCGGACGACGGGCGGCGCGGGCGGTTCGGTCGGCGGGGGTTCCGGCGGCATGGCGGTCAGCGCTGCGTCGAGCCGTGTCTCCGCTCCCGCCACGAGCGTGACCTGCCGTCTCCAGGGCACGAACCCCTTGCGGCGTACCAGCACCGGCGTCGGGCCGGGCTCGAGGTCGAGACGGAGCGGAGTCAGGCCGCGGTACTTGCGGGCCACGATGACGGCCGCGCCGGGGGGGTCCGACAGCACGCGCAGGACCGAAGGTTCCTGCGCGGGTGGAGCCAGGGACGTCGCCACCGGCGCGACGGGCGTGGGAGTCGGCACCGGGTCTGTCGCGGGCGGGGACGTGGCGAGTGCGGCTCGGCGCGCGTTCAAGCGCGCGAGCCACTCCGAGCCTGCCACGACCAGGACCGTCTGACCGGCGAACGCCAGCCCGGCCAGCCCGGCCGCGATCCCGATCCATCTCACGGCCCGGCGCTCGGCAGGCCGAGGTGACTCGGCCAGCCGGTCGGTCGTCTCCTCGTGCGGCGGCCAGAGGTCCAGATCCGCCGCCGCGCCGGGCTCGTGCTCACGCGCGACCGGCTCTTCGGCCGCCGCGGCGGACCCGACGACGGGCTCCGGGGCCACCGCCGGCTCGGGCGCCGGGCCCGCGGGAAGGGCCGGTTCCGGGGGTAGGGCCGGCTCCGGTGACACTACCGTCTCCGGCTCGGCAGCCACCGAGCGGGCCTCTCCCTCGGCCGCGTCGGCTTGTGGAGGTACGTCCAGCGGCGCCTGCTCCTCGGCGGGGGGCGGCTCGGCGGCTGGGGCCGAAGGGGCCGGGGGAATCGCCGGGACGGTCGCCGCGGCTTCTTCCACCGATGGCCGCGGCTCCTTCAGCAGCTCGACCACGGCGGCACGCAGCGCTTCGGCGGCGGGCTCGAGCTCGGTCTCGGCGCCGTCCGCCCGCCGAGAGCGTTGCTCCAGCCAGTAGCTCGATCCCCTCGCCTCGAGCAGGAGCCCTTCGATCGGCGGCGGCTCGACCTCGCCGCATCCGCTGGTGCCCGCGACTTCTCCCCCCACGAACTCCACCCACAGGCCGTGGGCTGCGGACTCGATCGTCACGCGTCCGGTCAACCGGGTGTCGCGACAGAAGCGGAGCAGCGGCAAGGCGCCGTCGTCTCCGACCGTGCCCGAGATGCAATCGCCCTGCGAGCCCGTCTGCCCGAGCCGCTCGGCCAACCGGAGGGTCGCCCGGATCTTGGCCACCAGGCTGGCCAGCGGGAACGGCTTGGCCAGGAAATCGTCCGCTCCCGCCTCCAGCATCGCCACCACGTCCTCCTGGGTGCGGACGCCGGAGAGGAACACGAACGGGACGCGGCGGAGCTGAGGGGATTTCTTGACAACCTCAAAGAACTTCCGCCCGTCCATGCCGGGCATCAGGACGTCGCAGACGATCAGATCGGGTGCGACGTCGTGGAGGCGCATCAACGCGTCGCGGGCATCCCCGTAGGCGTGCAGCTCGAACTCCGGCGGGCGCAGGCAGTGCGCGGCCATCCGGAGCACGTAGGCGTCGTCGTCCACGACGACGATGCGCTTGGGAGCGTTCACCTGTGGTACCTGCAGCCGGGCCTCGTCCCATTGCAGCCCACGCTCGGGGCGCCGTCAACTGGGTCGGGTGGGCCGGGGTGACCCAGGACACTTGCGTGCCGCCGTCAGGGGCCGCCGGGACCGGACCGGGCGGTCCCGGCCCCCCCCTGGTACCGGGTACTATCGAGACCATGTCCGCCCTGGACCTCTTCCACCCCGCCGTCCGGAGCTGGTTCGCGTCCCGGTTCGGCGATCCCACGCCCGCCCAGCGGGACGGCTGGCCTCCGATCGCCGAGGGCCGGCACGTCCTCATCGCCGCTCCCACGGGCTCGGGGAAGACGCTCGCCGCCTTCCTCTGGGCCCTGGATTCGCTCTTCCGCGAGCACGACCTGGACGACCGGACGCAGGTCCTCTACGTGTCCCCGCTCCGGGCCCTGTCCAACGACGTCCAGCGGAACCTGCAGGGGCCGCTCGCGGAGATCCGGGCTGCCGCCGTCACGCTGCCGGAGGTGCGCGTGCTCTTGAGGACCGGCGACACCCCGCCGGGCGAGCGGACCGCGATGGGGCGCCGGCCGCCTCACGTCCTCGTGACGACGCCGGAGTCGCTGTACCTTCTCCTCACCAGTGACGGCGGGCGGCGCATGCTCTCGGGGGTCCGTACCGCGATCGTGGACGAGATCCACGCGCTGGTGCGCGACAAGCGGGGCTCCCACCTGGCGTTGTCGCTGGAGCGGCTGGAGCTGCTCGTGGGCCGACCGGTCCAGCGCATCGGCCTGAGCGCGACGCAGAAGCCGCTCGAGGACGTGGGCCGCTTCCTGGTCGGTGCCGGAAGGGAGTGCGCGATCGTGGACTCGGGGACGTTCCGGGAGCTGGACCTCGCCGTGGAGGTCCCCCCGTCGCCGCTCGGAACGGTGTGCTCGCACGAGCAGTGGGATGAGATCTACTCCCGCGTGGCGGAGCTGATCCAGGCCCACCGCACGACCCTGGTGTTCGTGAACACCCGCAAGATGGCGGAGCGCATCGCCGCGCGGCTCACGACCGCGCTCGGGGAGGACCTCGTCTCCAGCCATCACGGCAGCCTCTCACGCGAGCGCAGGCTCGAGGCGGAGGCGCGGCTGAAGGCGGGCAAGCTCCGCGCCCTGGTCGCCACCGCCTCGCTGGAGCTGGGGATCGACATCGGCGAGGTGGACCTCGTGATCCAGATCGGGGCGACCCGGTCGATCGCCGTCCTGCTCCAGCGTGTGGGCCGCGCGGGCCACGGGGTGGGCCGCGTCCCGCGCGGACGGATCTTCCCCCTGACGTTGGACGAGCTGGTGGAGGCGGCGGCGCTCCTGCGGTGCGTGGCCAGGGGCACCCTGGACCGCACGGCGATGGCGCCGGCCGCGCTGGACATACTTGCCCAGCAGATCGTCGCCGCATGCGTCCCGGAGTCTTGGGACGAGGCTGCGCTGTACGAGGCCTTCCGGCGGGCCTCGCCCTACCGGGACCTCGGCCGGCAGGAGCTCGACGAGGTCCTCGCCCTCCATGCCCAGGGCCGGTGGGCGCTGCTGCATCGCGATTCGGTGAACGGCCGGGTCCGGGCGACCCGGCGCGCGCGCCTCACCGCGATCACGTCGGGGGGCGCCATCCCCGACACCGCCGACTACCAGGTCCGCCAGGAGCCCGAGGGGACCCTGGTCGGCACGGTCAACGAGGACTGGGCCATCGAGTCCAACGCCGGCGACATCTTTCAGCTCGGCAACACATCCTGGCGGATCCTCAGGGTCGAGCCGGGTGTCGTCCGCGTGGCGGACGCCAAGGGCCAACCACCCAGCCTGCCGTTCTGGCTCGGCGAAGCGCCCGGCCGCACGCGCGAGCTGGCGGCGGAGATCGGGGCGGTCCGCGAGGACGCCGCGGCCCGGTGGGACGAGGCCCTTCCCGGGCCGGCGCCAGGACCGGAGCTGCACCAGGGCGCGGCCGCGCAGCTCGCGGAGTACGTCTGCGCCGGCGCGCGCGCCCTCGGCACGGTGCCCACCCAGCGGCGGGTCGTGCTCGAACGCTTCTTCGACGAGAGCGGAGGCATGCAGCTCGTCGTCCACGCCCCGTTTGGATCGCGGATCAACCGGGCGTGGGGCCTGGCCCTCCGGAAGCGCTTCTGCGTGGGGTTCGGGTTCGAGCTGCAGGCGGCCGCCAACGAAGAGGCGATCGTGCTGTCGCTCGGCCCGCAGCACAGCTTCGCCCTGGAGGAGGTGTTCGGCTACCTGCACCCCAACACCGCCCGCGACGTGTTGGTTCAGGCCCTCCTGGCCGCGCCCATGTTCGAGACGCGGTGGCGCTGGAACGTCCAGAGGTCGCTGCTCCTGGAGCGGTCGCGCAACGGCAAGCGCGTCCCCCCTGCCCTGCTGAGGATGCGCGCCGACGACCTGCTGGCCGCGGCCTTCCCGCAGGCAGCCGCCTGCCCCGAGACGCTGCCCCCGGGGCCCGTGCAGGTGCCGATGGAACACCCGATCGTGCGGCAGACGATCGAGGACTGCCTGACGGAGGCCATGGACGTGGAGGGCTTCCTCGAGGTGCTCGGCGGCATCCGGGACGGGTCCATCGAGACCGCGGCGGTGGACACGACGGAGCCTTCGGCCTTCGCCCGGGGGATCCTCAGCGCCCAGCCGTACACGTTCCTCGACGACGCGCCGCTGGAGGAGCGGCGGACGCAGGCGGTGATGGCCCGCCGGGTGCTCGACGTCCGGACCGCCGACGTCCTGGGCGCTCTGGACCCGGAGGCGATCGCGCGGGTCCGGGAGGAGGCCTGGCCCCGGCCCGCCGACGCCGAGGAGGTGCACGAGGCCCTGCTCTGGATGGGCTACGTGACCGAGGACGAAGCGCAGGCCGGTTCGTGGCGGCCGTGGCTGGACCAGCTGGCCGACGCCTCGCGGGTGCGGCGCGACGGGGAGCGCTGGCACGCGGCCGAGACGCCGCGGGACCCCAAGGCGCTCGTCCGGGGGCGGCTGGAGGCGCTCGGTCCCGTATTCGCGGCTCCGGCCAGCGCGGACGGCGGCGGGCCGGGTCCATCGATCCCGACGCTCCGGCATCCGCTCGACCCCGCAGCGCCGGTCGAGCCTCTGTTGCTCGAGCTGGAGGCCGAAGGTGCCGTCCTACGCGCACGCATCAGCGGCCGGCAGGCCTGGTGCGATCGGCGGCTGCTGGCACGGATCCACCGCTACACCCTCGACCGCCTGCGCCGCGAAATCGAACCGGTCACGGCGGCCCAGTTCCTCCGCTTCCTGGCCTGCTGGCAGCATGTCGAGCCGGAGTACGGGCTCGAGGGGCCCCGCGGGGTCGCGGGGGTCGTCACGCAGTTGGCGGGCTTCGAAGCGCCCGCTGCCGCGTGGGAGGGCAGCATCCTGCCCGCGCGGGTGCGCGGCTACAAGCGGGAGTGGCTGGACCAGGTGACCCTGTCGGGCGAGGTCGCCTGGGGCCGGCTCTGGGGCGCGGGGCTCGCGCCGGTCCGGCGCACGCCGATCTCGCTGGTGCCGCGCGAGGATCTCCAGGACTGGCTGGCGCTCTCCGCCCTCCAGCCGGCGCCGGAGCTTCCAGGCACCGCCGCGGAGCTGCACGCCGCGCTGGTGAGCCGGGGTGCGCTCTTCCTGCAGGAGCTGGCCCGGACGGTCCGTCTGCCCACGGCCTCGGTGGAGGAGGGTCTCGCCGCGCTGATCGGCCACGGCCGCGTCACCTGCGACTCCTTCGCCGGGCTGCGGTGGCTGCTGCTTCAGGCATGGCGGCGCAAGGGCTCCTCGGGTCTCGCCGCGGGACGCTGGAGCCTCCTCGACCGGCTGCCCGCCCCCGCGTCGGCGGAGTTCGTGGCCCGCCGCCTGCTGCGCCGCAGCGGCGTCGTGTTCCGGCGGACGCTGGCGCGCGAGCGGCAGCCGCTGCCATGGCGCGACGTGGCGCGAGCGTGCCGCACGCTGGAGGCGAGGGGCGAGATCCGGGGAGGACGGTTCGTCGCCGGATTCGACGGGGAGCAGTATGCCCTGCCGGAGGCGGTGACCCTGCTGCGCACCGTCCGCAGGCGGGGCGACTCGCGGCCGCTCGGCGCCGGCCGAGTGGAGGTGGCGGCGTCGGATCCGCTTAACCTCCGCGGGATCCTCACCCCGGACGAGCGGGTGCCGGTGGCGACCCGGCAGAAGGTGCTCGTTTGTTGAGCGCGCGGTCCCCAGGGAGCAGGGTGAGCGTGGGCTGAAGCGCCGTGCCGGTATTCCGTCTCGACGAGCGGCTGGTGTTCCCGCCGGTTGAGTACGCGGAGGACGGGCTCCTCGCGGTGGGCGGTGACCTGCGTCCCGAGCGGCTGCTCCTCGCCTACTCGCGAGGGATCTTCCCGTGGTACGAGGAGGGGCAGCCGATCCTGTGGCACTCCCCCGACCCGCGGATGGTCCTGCTGGCGTCCGAGGCTCGGGTTCCCCGGAGCCTCCGCAAGACCCTGCGCAAGGAGGTGTACCGGCTAACACTCGACACCGCCTTCAGGGAAGTCGTGGACGGCTGCGCCTCGGCACGGCGACCGGGCCAGCCGGGCACCTGGATCACGCGCGCCATGAAGGAGGCCTACACGGAGCTGCACCGGCTCGGCGTCGCGCACTCGGTCGAGGCCTGGCGGGACGGAAGGCTCGCAGGCGGGCTCTACGGCGTGTCCCTCGGCTCGGTGTTCTTCGGCGAGTCGATGTTCGCGCGCTCCACCGACGCGTCGAAGGCGGCCTTTGCCGCCCTCACCACCCAGCTCGGGCGATGGGGCATCGATCTCGTCGACTGCCAGATCTACACGGAGCACCTCGCGCGCTTCGGGGCCTGCGAGTGGCCGCGGCCGCGCTACCTGGCCGCCCTGGAGCGGGCGCTCCGCGCCCCCACGCGCTCAGGCCGGTGGTCCTTCGATACGGCGCCCGACCGGGGTTCCTGAAGTCCGCTCAGGTCTCGAGGCGCCGCCAGGCGCCATCCGGTGCCAGCACCTGCGACGGCCGGTACGCGGCCTTGTAGCTCATCTTCGCGCACTCGCGCACGTAGAAGCCGAGGTAGAGATGGGCCAGTCCGCGGCGGCGGCACTCCTCGACGAGGCGCAGGACGTTGAAAACCCCCGGCGAGCGGCGGGCCTCACCGGGATCGAAGTAGAAATACACCGCGCTCAGGGCGAGCGGCTCGACGTCGGCGATGCCCGCCCCGACGAGGCGCCCGCCAGCCCTGTAGACGAGCTCGATGGTCTCGACCCGGCTCGTGTAGAGGAAGCCCTCGAACTCGTCGGCAGAACCGTCCATCTCTCCGTCGTGGCGCGCCCGCAGGTAGCGGGCGTACAGCCGCCGCTTTTCCTCGGTGGCCACCGGACCTCCGACCTCCACCGACAGGTCCCGATTGGCGGCCAGGCAGCGCCGCTGCGAGCGGGAAGGGCGGAAGTCGGCGACCGCGATGCGCAACATCCGGCACTCCTGGCAGCCGTCACAGGCGGGGCGGTAGAACACGGGGCCCAGTCGGCGGAAGTTCAGGTCCATGAGGGTGTGATAAGCGCCTGGCGGGACCACCGGAGGTGCCAGGACCACGTGCCGCGCCCACCGCCCCGGGAGGTAGGGGCACCGGAACGCCGGGCCACTTGGGGGCTGATGGCGTTCCAGCGCGCGGGCCAACATGTGGGTGCGCCGCTCGTGGGTCGTGTCCATGGCCGTCTCGCCACATTCTAAGGTCCCAGCCCTGACCCACGGTTCCGGCCGCGCGGCCGTGCTCGCCGGCGCGGGTCCGTCAGGCGCGGCAGATGCGTCTCGTGGAGGAGTTCCTTGCCGGCGGCCGCTCCGTGGTCGTGGACAACACCAACCCCGGGCGTGCCGACTCGGCTTGAGCAGGGCCCCGGGCTGTAAGACACTCCCCGGAAGCGCGGGAGGCCATGCAGAAGATAGTCGAGTGCGTGCCGAACGTCTCCGAGGGCCGGGAGCGATCCGTGATCGACGCCATCGCCGAGGCCGTACAGGCCACCGCCGGGTGCACGCTCCTGGACGTCGATCCTGGCCGGTCCACCCACCGCACCGTCTACACGTTCGTGGGATCGCCGGAAGCTGTCGTGGAGGGGGCCCTCAGCGCGGCACGGGTGGCGCGGCGCCTCATCGACATGCGGCGCCATCGAGGCGAGCACCCTCGCATGGGCGCGCTGGACGTCTGTCCCTTCGTTCCCGTGTCCGGCGTGACCATGGACGAGTGCGTCCAGTGCGCGATCGCATTCGCGCGGCGGGCGGCGGAGGAGCTGGGGGTTCCGATCTACCTCTACGAGGAGGCCTCCAGGCTCGAGCACCGCAAGAGCCTGAAGCAGATCCGGGCCGGGGAGTACGAGGGGCTCGCGGAGAGGATCGGACGGCCCGAGTGGAAGCCCGACTTCGGCCCGGCCCGGTTCGTCCCCGAATGGGGGGCGACGGCCGCGGGGGCGCGGACGTTCCTGATCGCCTACAACGTCAACGTCCTGGGCACCAGGGAGCAGGCCCACCGGATCGCGCTGAACGTCCGAGAGCAGGGTCGAGGGCCGGATCGGCCCGGCCGGCTCCGGGCGGTGAAGGGCATCGGGTGGTGGGTCGAGGAGTATCGGATGGCGCAGGTCTCGATGAACCTCGACGACTACCGGATCACGCCGCCCCACGTCGCCTTCGAGGCCTGCGTCGAGGAGGCGCGGGCCCTCGGAGTGGGTGTCGCCGGATCGGAGATCGTGGGGCTGGTGCCGCTAGAGGCGATACTGGCCGCCGCCGACCACTACGCCGACGCCGAGCGCCTGTTCCTCCTCGACGAGGCCCAGAAGGTCCGCCTGGCGGTGGACCGCCTCGGGCTCGGTTCGGTGGCCCCTTTCGACCCGGGCCAGCGCATCGTCGAGTACCGGATACCCTCCGATCCCGAGCCGCTGGCCGGCGCGAGCGTCCGAGAGTTCGTGGAGCGGCTCGGCGCGCGCACGGCCACGCCGGGCGGCGGCTCGGCGGCCGCGCTCATGGCGGCCATGGGTGCGGCTTTGGGCGCCATGGTGGGCCGGCTCACCTACGGACGACGCCAGTTCGAGGACCGCGACGCGGCCATGAGGCAGGCCATCCCTCCGCTCCAGGATGTGATGCAGGCTCTCGTCCCGCTCGTCGACGCCGACGCCTCTGCCTTCGAGTCCTACCGGGCGGCGCGCGCGCTGCCTGCGGGCACGCCCCAGGAACAGGCGCAGCGGCGTGAGGCGATGCAGGCCGCGATAAGGCAGGCGGTGGACGTGCCCCTGCGCGTCATGCGGCTGGGCGACGGGCTGTGGGAGCCCCTCCTCGAGATGGCCCGCCACGGCAACCCGGCTTCGCGTTCCGACCTCGACGTGGGAGCCAAGGCCCTCGAGGCGGGGATCTGGGGAGCGTGGCGGAACGTCCTCACGAACCTCCCGGACCTGGAGCCCGACGCCGAGCGAGCCCGGATCCGGGCCGAGGCCGAGGCCCTCGCCGAACGGGCGGCGGAGCGGCTGCGTGCGGTGATCGAGGAGCCGCCCTCGTCTCCGCCGGGCTGACGCCGCCTGTCCGCCAGTGGGACGCCGCCGTCCCAGCCGCGGACGTTTGGTTCCGGCCTGGGCAGGGGAAGGGGCAGTAAAGCGTGTGACGGGCGCAGGCAGCCGGTGCGGGCCTTGCCCGGCACGGCGCGTGGATTCCGGCATCTCGGGTTGGGAGGGCGGGATGGGCCTGCAGCGGCTGGTGAGCGCGCCGAGGCGAAGCCTGGTGATGGTCGACGAGGGGGTGCTCCCCTTCCGGGCCGAGGCGGTCCTCCGGGCTCTGGCCGACGTCGAGAGCTACCGGGAATGGTGGCCCGCACCGCTCCGCTTCGTGGCGCATCCCTCCGGACCCGCCGGGGACCGTGCTAGGGTCCGGATCACCGCCGGGCGACTGCTGTCGTGGACCGTCTCCGTGGCTGCGGTCGGACCGGACCAGGTGGACGCCGCGTTCTCCGAGGGCTCCTGGGACGGAGAAGCCCGTTGGACGCTGCGTCCGGTGACCGAGGGCACGGCGGCCGTGCTCCGGGTCGAGGTCGACCCGGTCCCCCGGTGGCTGAGGCTGGCGGTCCGCTGGAGGAACCCCACCCGGCGACACTCGCGGCGGATGCGGACCGTCTTCGAGGCCTTGCGCCGGCGCCTGGGTGCACAGGGTGAAGAGCGGGTCCCGGAGCCGGGGCCTCCGGGGGCCGTCACGCCCGCCGGCTCCCCCTCGCGCCCCTCCGTCTAGTCCTCAGCGGGTCTCCCGCCCGAAGGCGCCTCGCGATCCACCAGGTGCGCTGCGCCGCGGTCGCGAACGTGCCGAGGCCGATGGCCGCCAGCACCCAGAGGGCCGCCGTCCCCTCGGGCACGCCCACCCCGGCGGTGAGCGGCCGGTCGGCCAGGCACACCAGGATGGTCAGGACGAGGCGCTCCCCACGCTGCATCAGCCCTTCCTTGCAGACGACCCCCACCGACTCGCCCCGGGCCCGCGCGTAGCTCACGAGCAGGGAGCCGGCCAGCGCCGCGGCCGCCGCGAACGGGCCCGCCGGGAGGTGACGCAGGTAGATGACGAACCCGAGCAGCGCGAAGACCTCGACGAAACGGTCGAGCGTGCTGTCGATGAAGCGTCCGTAGAGCGAGTCCAGCTTCAGGGCCCGGGCGAGGCGGCCGTCGAGGATGTCGCAGACGCCGCCCAGGGCGATGGCCGCCCCTCCCAGCTCCAGCCGGCCCGCCGCGATGAGCACGCCGCTCGAGAGGCCGAAGGCGAGCCCGGCGGCGTTGAAGGCGTCCGGCCCCAGGCCGAGCCGGAGGAACAGCCGCTCCCCCGGGGACAGGGCCCACATCAGCCAATGCACGAGGAAGTCGCCGGCTCCGAGGAGGAACCGGGAACCCTTCCGGGAGGCGTCGGGATCGGGCCGTCGGCCCAGGGCGGCGTAAGCCGCCATGGAGAGCAGGGCGGTGCCCAGGACGGCGGCCAGCAGGGCCAGGCCGGGGATCACGAATCCTCCCTGTCCTTGTGGCGCAGGTAGCGGAGCACCCGCGGCCAGAGAAAGAGCAGCGGCATCCGCCGCTCGCGCTGGGTCAGTACGATCTCACGGCCGGTGTGGCGCCGGGCCTTGCCCAGCAGGAACTCGAGCCAGCCTTCGAAGGTCAGGATGTGCTTGCCCCAGCGCAGGGTCGCTCGCACCAGCGACCAACGCAGCCGGGCCCGCCCGACGACCTCCTCGAGGAGACCGGGGGGGCGCGCCAGGGAGTAGCCGCCTGGCGCGCGGCGCAGCTCCCCAGCCTCGGCCAGGTCCTCCAGCAGGACGCCGTACACGGACCGGAAGTACTCCTGTTGCGCCTCCCAGAGCGCGTCCACCCTGGCCCCGGGCTCGGGACGGATCTCGCGGCCGAAGGAGACCCGCAGCAGGGCGCGGCCGTACTCGCCGGCGTCGAACGCCGCCGGGAGCCAGGGCCGCACCCACCTGTAGGTCAGGGCGTGGGCCCTCGTCAGGCACTCCAGGACCGCGTCGGCGGCGGCGGCGTTCGCGGAGTAGACGACCTCCGCGGGCTGGAAGAGCCGGCCGATGATGAAATGGTCGTGCCGGCGCTCCGAGGTCTCGCGCTGCAGGTGGCGCAGGCTCACCACGGCGCATTTGACGTGGACGCCGCGCATCTCGGGTCGGATCGAGAGCTGGTTGGGCGGGAGGAACAGGTTGAGGGCGGCGAGGAGGCGCGGGCTGCGGTGGACGAGACCCGCGGCCTGGAGGGCCCGGTAGAAGGCATGGTAGTCCCGGGTGACCACGAAAAGGTCGTAGGCGCTGGTGGCCTGTGGGCTGGCCCGGTGCTTGCGGGAGCCGAAGAAAACCACTGCCGCGACCGCGCGCCCTCCCCTCGCCGCGATCCAGCGGGCGATGGCGGGAGCCTCGCCCGCTGGCTCCGGCGGCACCGCCCGCTCGCGGAGCCGCGCGCGGAGCCTCTCAGAAGCCGCCACGACGCAGGCTCTCTAGGTGGGCGACCATGGTCTCGCGCATCCGCTCGATGAAGGCCGGAAACTCCGCCGGCGATGCCGGAGGCTCGTACGGGCCCAGGACCTCGGTACGCCCGTCGATCCGCCCCATATTGAACACGAAGTCGGAGAGGGTGCGGCAGGTCCAGTAGCCGTCGGTCACGACCAGGTAGACCGGCGCCGGCCGCTCTCTCAGGAGCACGCGCAGCCCCGCGGTCTCGAAGGGGCTGACCTCCCCGCCGCGGGTCCGGTGGCCCTCGGGGAAGAGCACGATACCCCGGTTGCGGCCCACGGCACGCTTGAGGGCGGCGATGGATCCCTTGGTGTCGCGGTCAGGCTCCACCAGCGGATCCTCCCGGATGCGCAGGATCAGCGAGACCAGCGGGATCCCGCGGGCGTAGAGCTTCCGGGTCACGATCGGGGGCACCCGGGGGCGGCACAGGTTCACCACTCTCGGGATGTCCAGCAGGGACTGATGGTTCATCAGCACCAGGGCCGGCGACCCGGTCGGGATCGCTCCGCGGTGGCGCACGCGCGCGCCGCCCAGCCGGACCATCGACAACACCCAGGCCGCCGCGGCACGCATGAAGACGTCCATCGCCGGCATCCGCGCGGAGGGACGCAGGAGCAGGTAGGGCAGGAGCACCACCCGCTGGAACGCACCCCAGAGCGGAAACCCGACCGCCAGCAGCGCGAAGGCCAGCAGGCTCCGGAGGGCCCGCAACACGGTCAGGATTCAGCCGGCACGAGGACCCGGAGGGCGGCGGGCACGCTCTCGATCCGGACCTCGCGGCTCCGGGCACGATTCCATTCCCCGTCCGTCTCGTACACCGGAGGCTGCTCGAACCGCAGGAGGAGCGAGCGTGCCCGCCCGGAGGACACGCCGGGGTCGGCCGCGTGTGTCCCCTTCATGAGCCGGAGCATGAGCTGGAGGCGCCGCGCCAGACCGACATTCCCGAACGCGAAGGCGTCCACGTGCCCGTCCGCCAGGTCGGCCTCGGGAGCGATGCGGAAGCCGCCGCCGAACACGCGAGCGTTGGCCACGATCAGCATCAGGAGGTCCCGCCGTCCGGGGGCCAGCCCGTCGGCCTCGATCTCCACCTCGAACCCCGGGAACGAGTACATCTGCCGCAGCGCGCAGTACAGGTAGAGGAGGTCGCCGCCGAGCCAGCGCACGTTCCACGAGTCCTCGATCACCGCGATGTCGAAGCCGAACCCCGCCACGTTGAGGAAGTGTCGGTCCTCGATCCGGCCGACGTCGATGGTGCGGGTGCACCCCGCCGCCACTACCCGCACACAGGCGGCGACGTCCCGGCCGGGGATGCCCAGGCTTTTGGCGAGGTCGCAGCCCGTGCCGGCCGGCACGAGCCCGAGGCTGACCGGGGCACCCGTCCGGAGGATGGCGTTTCCGACGTTGCTCCACGTGCCGTCCCCACCGACCGCCACGAGCTTCCGGAATCCCTTGGCGACCGCGGCTTCGGTGAGCGCCCCTTCGTCCCCCGGACGACCGGTGACCCCGTGCGCGTACGGCAGACCGGCGGATTCGAGCTCCCGGAGCACGGGCTCGACCAGGCTCCGTCCCCGGCCCTTGCCCGAGTTCGGGTTGAACACGACGAAGACCTCTTCCAAGCGGTCGCCGCCGGCCGCGGCTCAGGCGTTCTGGAGATGGACGAGCGGCTCGAAGCTCTGGACGCCGTCGCGCATCCACAGCTCCCGGAACGGGACATCGGAGACCTCGTCGATCACCAGCTCCTTGTGGAACGGGTGAGCGTGGAGGGCGAGTCGCCCGGTCTCCTCCTCGTGCTCGCTCTGCGCTCCCTCCATGAGCACCTTGGCGAAATAGGCCCCCGAGCCGTCCCTCATGAAGGACTGGTACAGGTGGGAGACGGCCTGCCAGGAGTGCTCGCCCACGCTCAGCTCGGCGACCGGGGCAGAGTCGACCCTGACGCGGGCGGTCAGGCTGGCTCCCTCGCGCGCGAACGCGATCTCGACGTCCTCCATCCAGTGGGGCAGGTGCCAGCGCTCGATGGCGTGCTCCCGGGCGGCCCGTGTGGTCGTGGCCACCAGGAAGGGGTAGAAGGCGGACTTGGGGAGGCGCTCCCCGGGCTGCACCAGCGGAGCGACGATCACCGACATCACGACCTCGCCGTAGGGGCCGACCTCGGACTCGGTGAAATCGAAGGCCGTCATCGAGAGGACGCTTGCGCCATGGTGCAGCTCCGCCGGCTCGAGCCCGGCGGGGAGGATCCGGCGCGCGTTTTCGGTCGGGAACTCGACGAAGGCGCTGATGGCGTTCCGGTAGCCGTACCGGGTCAGCGACATATCCCCTCTTCCCGCAGCACGCCGGCGATCGCGCCGACCCCGGCCTCCAACTCCTCGGTGCTGTGGGAAGCAGACACCGACACCCGGAGGCGGGACTTGTGCTTGGGGACGGCCGGGTACGTGACCGGCTGCAGGAAGAGTCCCCGGTCCTGGATCTTCTCGGCGATGGCGAAGACCTTGGCGTCGTTGTTGACCATCACCGGCATGACCTGCGAGGTGGACTTGCCGATGTCCACACCCTCCTCGGCGAACCGCCGCCGGAGGTAGGCCACGTTGCTCCAGAGGCGCGCGCGGAGCTGCGGCTCCCGCTCCACGATGCGCAGGCCGGCGAGGAGGCCGGCGGCCACGGGCGGGGCCAGGTTGCACGAGAAGAAGCGGGAGCGGCCGAACGCGTTCACGTACTCGATCAGGTCGCGCGAGCCGCAGAGGAACCCGCCCTGGCCTCCGAGGCTCTTCGAGAACGTGCCGAGGTGGAAGTCGATCTCCTGGTCGAGCCCGAAGTGCTCGGCGACCCCCCGGCCGTTGGGCCCGAACAGGAACGTCGAGTGCGCCTCGTCGATCAGGATACGGGCGCCGTGCCGCTTGGCCACCTCCACGATCTCGGGCAGATGGCAGACGTCGCCGTCCATCGAATAGACGCCCTCCACGACCACCAGCTTCTTCCCCCGCACGCCCTTGAGCTTCCGTTCCAGGTCCAGGGCGTTGTTGTGCCGGAAGAACACGGTCCTGGACTTGGCCAGGATCGCTCCGTCCACGATGGACGCGTGGGAGTACTGGTCGAGGAAGATGTGGTCCCCGGCCCGCATGATGCTCGAGATGAAGCCGACGTTGGCGCTGTAGCCCGTCGGAAAGAGAATCGCGGCTTCCTTGTCCTTGAAGGCCGCGACCTCCGCCGCCAGCTCTTCGTGGACGTCGAACGTGCCGCTGAGGATCGGCGATCCCGAGGCGCCCAGCCCGTACCGGCGCACCGCCTCGATCGCCGCCTCCTTCACCTCGTCGCGGTAGGAGATGCCGAGGTAGTTGTACGAGGCAAGGTTCAGGAGGTCCTGGACGACTCCGGTCTTGCCGTTCCGGACCTTGACCCGGGTCGTGGGGGCGGTCGAGAGCTGCTCGTGATAGAGGTAGTAGCCGTTGGGCCGTGCTTCCTTGAGCCACTCGTTGAAGGGGCCGAGGAGGTTCAAGGGGTCGTCGCCCGCGCCGTAATAGAAGTTGCTGTAGTCGTAGTCCGCGAACGTCGGCTTGCCGTGGGTCTGCGCCTGTTTCTTCTGGGCCGCCTCCATCTCTGTCTCCTCCGTGTCCTCGCCGGCTGGGCGAGGCTTCAGTGGCCGACCGCGGGTCGCGGGTGCATCATAGCAGCCGGTCCCCTTCCCGCGGAAGGGAGTCCTGCTTCCGCTCCCGCGAACCGGTCGGCCCCGTTTTCGCGAGCCGCCGCAAGGTCAGCGACTTGCGGGGAGAGGCCGCTCAGCCGGCGGCGGGGGGCCGGAACAGCTCCCCCGCGAGGCGGAGGACGAGCCGGCGCGGAGCGACCCGCTGGAGCGCCACCGTGGCACGGTCCCGCCAGGCAGGGAAGACACGGACCGCGTTCCCCTCGAGCGCGTCGAGCGACGCCCGCACCACCGCGGCCGCGCCCAGGGACGGGACCTTGTTGAAGCGGACGCGGTCGGTGCCGGCCGCCTCCTGGAACTCGGTGTGGACGAGGCCCGGGCACAGGGCCTGCAGACGCACCCCCAGGCCGTGCACCTCCGCGGCCAACGCCTCGGTGAACGAGAGGACGAAGGCCTTGCTCGCCGCGTACGTGGCCAGGAACGGCACGGGCTGGAACGCAGACATCGACACCACGTTCACGATGGCCCCGCCCCGCCTTTCCACCATGCCCGGCAGGAAGGTCCTGGTCAGCGCCACCACCGCGCGCACGTTCACGTCCACGATCTCGACGGCACGCCCGGGGGACGACTCGTGGAAGAAGCCGGTATCCCCGATCCCCGCGTCGTTCACGAGGAGGTCGACCTGGATGCCCCGCGCACGCACCTCGCCTTCCAGCGAGGCCGCAGCGTCAGGCGCCCTCAGGTCGAGCGCCACGAAGGCCGCCTCGGACTCCCCCCCAAGCTCCTCCGAGAGCTGCCGCAGCCGCTCGACCCGGCGGGCGACGAGCAGGAGCCGGTGGCCGCGCGAGCGCAGCACCCGCGCGAACTCGGCGCCGATGCCGCTGGAGGCACCCGTGATCAGGGCCCTCGCGTCCTCGCCCTGGCGCGCGGGCCGGCTCCCGGGGGCGCCAGCTCCGGACGGCGTGTTCACGGTCAACAACGCCCGGCGCTGGTCAACCCGCGACGACCGTGCCGTCGGGAGCGGGTACCGGCCCCACGCCCTCCGCGAGCGGCGCCGTCGCCGGCAGGCGCTGCGGAGACCGCCAGTTGTCGAACAGCCCCACCTGCTGGACGCAGTTGACCGTGCAGTACGGAGCACAGCCCTTGACGGTGAGGTACTCCCGCCGGATGTCCGCCCGCGAGTAGGTCTCCAGCGGCACGCCGGGGAACCCGCGCTGCTGCGAGCAGTAGTGGACGAGGCCGAACTCGTCGACATACAGGTAACGAGCCCCGGCCCGGCAGCTCCACTCGTTCGCGATCCCCCGGGCCAGCCGCTCCTGGAACAGCGGGTTGAAGCGGAGGACGCCCCGCGCCCCCAGGGCCTGGATCTGGTCGTAGACGGCCATGTGTCGGGGGCTCAGGGACCGGAGCTGGCCGTGCCCGTCGTGGATGATCCCCACCGAGCTCATGAAGCCCAGCTCTCGGGCGCGGCGGGCGATCGCGAGGGCGTCGTCGGGGTCGCGGATGCCGCTGCCCAGGACCGAGTTGATCGTGACCGAGAAGTCGGCGTGCTCGGCGAGCCAGCGCAGCTTGGGCTCCAGGAGCCGCAGGCTCTTCTTGGACGTCTCGTCGGGCTCGACGTTGTCGATGCTGACCTGGAGGTGATCGAGCCCCGCCCGGTTCAGCCGGGCGATCCGATCCGGGGACAGGTAGTAGCCGTTGGTGATCAGGGTGACCACGATCCCCCGCTGACGCAGATGGGCGACGATGGCGTCCAACTCCGGATGCATGAGGGGCTCGCCTCCGCTGATGGTGACCACGGAGGTCCCGAGCTCCGCGAGGCGGTCGACCCGCCGGAGCATCACGGGAAGCGGGACGGGCTTGGAGACCGCGTCGTACTCGTTGCAGTAGGCACAGGAGAGGTTGCACCGCCGCATCGGGATGATGTGGGCCAGTATCGGGTGGTGGCGGTGGGCCAGCGCCCAGAGGACCTTGGTCGAGAGCCGGACGAGCCGGCGGGCGCGCGTGGTGATCTTCACGTGGGTGCTTGTCCTCCGCGGCGATGGGTAAGACGTCGATGATAGCAGATGTCGCTGGCGCGGCACTGCTGCCCGCGCAGGGCGTGCCGCGCCCTCGCCCGAGGCGGCGCCACTCGGTGGCTCCCCTCCGCCTGCCTTCCCGCTCACCGCCTTGACGATCGGGCGCGGCGGCGGGTATGGTGCTGCCCCCCCATGGCGAACCTCGCCGCTGCCAACGTGATGCACCGCAAGACGCGGACGGCCGTGTCGGTGCTGGCGGTCGGGATGGAAGTGGCCATGGTGATGGTCCTCGTGGGCCTGGCCAACGGCACCCTCGACGACATCGCGGACCGGCTGCAGAACGTGGGCGCCGACGTGCTCTTCCAGCCGCCCGACGCCTCGCTGATCCTCGGCGCCACCAGCGCGGTCATGCCGACGAGGTACGCCGACGTCATGAAGCAGATCGACGGCGTCACGGAGGTGACGCCGGTGCTTAACTGGCTGGTGGCCCGGATCCGGGGCGAGTCGCGGGCGGTGAACCTCTGGGCGGTGGACTACCCCTCCTTCTCCGCCATCTCCGGGGGGCTCGACATCGTCGAGGGGCGCGCCCTTTCCGAGCCCAACGACCTGGTCATGGACACGGTCCTCGCGGGCGCTACCGGCGTGCGCGTGGGCGAGCGGCTCTCGATGCTGAACCGTGAGTTCACAGTCGCGGGGATCTGCCGCGCGGGGGCGGGGGGGCGGCTCTACGCGCGGATCCAGGACATCCAGGAGGCCATCGGGACTCCCGGCAAGGCCTCATTCTTCCTGGTCAAGGGCCGCTCGGCGCTGGAGGCGGAGGCCCTGGCCCGCGCCCTCGAGGCTCGCTTCAAGGGGCACAAGATCACTCCGGTCGCCCAGGTCTCGAAGGTGATGCAGGAGAACGCGGTGGGGCTCGAGCAGTTCAAGGAGGCCCTGACCGGGATGGCGGTGGTCATCTCGTTCCTGGTGGTCCTCCTCGCCATGTACACCACCATCATCGAGCGCACGCGCGAGATCGGAATCCTCCGGGCCATCGGTGCCAGCCAGACGAAGGTCGTTCGCCTGGTGATCGGCGAGAGCTTCCTGATCTGCCTGGCCGGCGTGGTCCTCGGCGTCCTGCTCGCGGTCGCAGGACGGTGGCTCCTGCCCCAGATGTTCCCTACCCTTTCGGTGCAGCTCACCCGGGAGTGGGCGGTCATCGCCGCCGCCCTGGGCCTGAGCGGCGGCCTGCTCGGCTCGCTCTACCCTGCGCTCAAGGCCGCCCGTATGGACCCCGTCCAGGCTCTGAACTTCGAGTGACCCCGCCGCGCTCGACGCGGCCCGGTCGATCCTCCCGGACCGCCCGCCGGGCGTCTCCGCCTCCTCGGCGTCCCGTCCTTCCCGTCCGCCGTCCGTTGACGGTCGAGCACACGCGCCTATAGACTCAAGCACTTCATCGACGACAGGCACAGGAGGCTCATGGGACTGATGGCGAGGGTCGTGGAGCGCGTCTCCGACAACCCAGTCCTGTTCATATTCTTCCGCGGCATCCTGGAGAACGACTTCAAGGCCATCCGCGCGGTCATTCGCCGGGAGTTGAGCGGCGGGCCCGGGGTCAGGACCCTAGACCTCGGCTGCGGTCCGGGCGCCTTTTCGGAGATGTTCGACGGCGTCGGCTACGTGGGTGCCGACCTCAACCGCCGTTACATCGAACACGCTCAGCGGAAACGCACGGGAACGTTCCTGGTGAGCGATGCACGCAAGGTCGAGCTACCCGACGGGCAGTTCGAGCAGATCCTCATCTTCGGTCTGCTGCACCATCTCCCCGACCAGGACGTCCGGGCCGTACTGTCGGAGGCGCGGCGGCTCCTCGTTCCCGGCGGCCGGATCCTCGCCATCGAGGACATCCCTGCGGTCTCGCGTCTGAACCTGATGGGCCACATCATCCACAGCGTGGAGAACGGCGAGCACATCCGTCCGGCGGAGGACTACCGGCGCCTGTACCGCGAGGTCGCCACGATCGAGCGCGAGGAGATCCTGCGCAGCGGGATCTGCGATTACTACTCCGCCGTCCTCGTGACCTGAGGCCCCGTTTGGCCGGAGGCTGGGACCGGCTCGTGCGACGACTCTGGCTCACCCCCGTGGCCTTCGGCGTACTCGCGGCAGCGGCGACGGCTGTCCTGCCGCAGGCCGCGCTCCGCTGGGCGAGGCCTGCGGTCATGGAGGCCGGACCCAACGACCGCGATTACCTCCGCGGCTTCCGGCCGGACTGGGAACGCGACGGCCAAACCCGGTTTCGTTGGACGTCCCCAGCCGCCAGCGTCCGCCTGCCCCTCCGAATCGGCGGCGAGGGCCACGTGCTCCGAATGCGAATTCGCCGGCATTTCATTGATCCAGCTAGAGTTAGGCTGAGGATCGAGGGGCGCACGGTCGCTGCGTTCGACGTTCAGGCGGAGACGAAGGTGCCCTACCGCATCGTGGAGGTGTCGCTGCCACCGCTCGACGGACGGCATCCCTTCGAGCTCTCGATCGAGGCGGCATCGGCCGGCCCGAGGCCGCTGGGTTTCGCCCTGGACTGGCTCGAGGTCGAGCGGCGAGGCCCCGGGGCGAGGTTCGCCCTCCTGCCTTCGGCGAGGCGAACGCTCGCGGCTGTGGGCGCAGCCGCGGTCGCAGCTCCCCTGCTCGCGGGAGCGCCGCCGCTCGCCGTCGTGGCCAGCACGGCGGGGCTGCTCGCGGCCGTCTCGGTCGGGGCAGCCTGGGACGTCATTGCCCTCGAGCGGATCCTGCGCGAGGGCATGCCGCCCCTGCTCACGGCAGCGTTGCTCATGGTCCTGGCGATGCGCTGGGGCCGCAGCCGTGCCGCGCTCGGAGTCCCCACGGGAGGAGTGGCCGGTGCGCTGGTTCTCGTCGTCCTGTGGGCGGTCGGTCTTCGCCTCGTCCTCCTGCTGCACCCGCAGTTCTACTATCCCGACGTCAAGGTCCACGCCCTCTTCGCTTGGGAGCTGGCGCGACGCGGGCTGGACACGTTCCTGCGCGACTTCACGTTGAACCAGTTTCGCTACAGCCTCGGGCTGCAGTTCGAAAGCGGCCACTGGTATGCGTTCCCATACCCTCCCGCGTTCTACGTGCTCGCCTGGCCGCTGGTCCGGATTGCCGAATACCGACCCGAGGTTGCCGTGTCGGCGCTCGGGGCCTTCGTGAACGCGCTCGAGGCCGTGTGCGTGTTCGCGATCGCCCGGCGGCTGACGGCTGCCCCCGACACAGCCATCGGCGCGGCGGCCGTACACGCCCTCCTCCCGCTGTTCACGGCGCGGCTGACCCTGGCGTACTTCCCCGCTCTCGTCGGACACGCCGTCGATGCCGTTGTCATCGGCTACCTCCTGGCACGGCTCGACCAGCTCGACCGGCCGCGCGTGGTGGCCGCCCTGTCCCTGCTCCTGGCTCTGGCACTCCTGGTCTATACCCAGGCCCTCCTCAACTTCGGCCTGCTGATCCCGCTCTTCGCGGCGGCTCAGCTCGCGTTCGACCGCGGGCCAGGTGCGCGGCGGCGCGTCGCCGGCCTCGTGGTGGCGGGAGGCCTGGGCCTCGCGCTTGCTACCGCGGCGTTCTACGGCCGCTACGTCCCCACGCTCCTGGACATGCGACGCGGCGTGCCGATGCCCGAGGAAAAGGTGCTCCTCGATAGGCTGGAACGGGAGCGACACCACGCAGAGGCGGTCCACGAGGAGCCAGACCCCTACACCGGCGACCACCTGGACCTGGGGAGGGGCTTGGCGAAGGCGGCCTGGAGGCTCCACGTCTTCTATGGGCCGTTCGCGGCTGCCGTCATCGTCGGAACAGCGCTCGTGCTGAGGTCGAGCCACGGTGCGAGCGCTCGATGGGTCGCCACATGGGGAACCGGCTATCTACTCCTGAACCTCGCCTCCGGCGGGTTACCCGGACCGAACCTGGTCCGATACAACAAGGACCTCGAGCTGATCGCGCCTCTGTGCTGCCTGGCGCTCGCCACGGTGGGCTTCTGGCTGTGGCGGCGAGTGCGGCTGCTGGGTGCGCTCTATGGACTCGCCTACCTGCTCTTCTCGCTACACCGAGCGGCAGGGTACCTGACCGAGAAGTTCGTCCTCGAGCGCTGAGGCGGCTCTTCGAGGCTCTTCGCGAAGATCCAAGCGGAGATCAAGCCTCTTCGCGCATCAGGTCCTCGATGACCGCCTGCAGCGCTTGCACGATCTCCTCGCGGGGCACTTGGCTCTTGCGAAACTGGAGGGCGAGACTGAAGGCCTTCTCCCGCGGCTGATAGCGGAACACGTAGGGCCGGGGGCGGCCACGCCCGCGCGGATTCCCTTCCTTGGCGATGCGTCGCGCCTCCTGGCGCGTCGTGCCGCCTTCCTTCTGCAGCCGCTCGATCAGCGCGACCATTTTTGCGGGATCTGATTGTCGAACTATCTGTAGAAGCAACGACTTGGCGTGAATGTCGGCCAGCCGACAGAGCTGCCGGACCTCCTGAGGCATGGCGGTCAAGGAGAGGACCTCCGTAATGGAGCTGCGGCTCTTGCCCAGCTTCTCCGCCATCATCTCGTGGGTATAGCCATAGGAGTCCGCAAGTGTCCTAAGGCCGTCGGCCTCCTCGAACGGGCTCAGGTCCTTGCGCTGAAGGTTCTCGACGAGCGCGAGCTCCATCACCTCGGCGTCGGTGGCTTCGCGGACGATGCACGGGATCTCGGCCAGCCCAGCGTCGCCAGCAGCGCGGAACCTCCGTTCCCCAGCGATGATCTGGAACCGGTTTCCCTGCGAGCGAACCAGGATGGGCTCCAGGACACCCTTCTCGCGGATCGAGGCGGTCA
>Ga0268386_10000023_pt1 | contig 70776 bp, 64 predicted proteins | sample RVTome_15_FD_200260 | JGI IMG/M metagenome (GOLD analysis project Ga0268386, IMG submission 200260) | Soil microbial communities from uranium-contaminated site in the Upper Colorado River Basin, Wyoming, United States - RVT150D86... ... | reverse complement strand
CGGGCAGGCTGGCGTGGATGCGCTCGCCGAACACCTCCATGTCCCCCACCTCCGGGCGCGCGCGGAGGACCTCGTCCGCGCGGGCCCGCGGGCGCGCCACCACCTCCACCATGGTGCCCTCCCAGGGCCCGCGCAGCGCCGCCGGGGAGTCCACGACCAGGAGCCGGCCGTGGTCGATCAGCGCCACCCGTGCGCAGCGTTCCGCCTCGTCCAGGTAGGGCGTCGTCACCAGGACCGTGAGGCCGTCGTTCTGCAGCCGCGCCAGCAGCCGCCAGAAGTCCCGCCGCGACACGGGGTCCACGCCGCTGGTCGGCTCGTCGAGCACGAGCAGCTCCGGCGTGTGCACCAGCGTGCAGGCCAGCGCCAGCTTCTGCTTCATCCCGCCCGACAACCGGTCGGCCAGGCGCTTGCGGAACGGCGTCATCCGCACCATCTCGAGGAGCTGGTCCCGCAGCGGCTCCCAGCCGGTGACGCCGTGGATCTCGGCGAAGAACGCGACGTTCTCGTCGACCGATAGGTCGCCGTACAGCGAGAAGCGCTGCGACAGGTACCCGACCCGCCCCGAGAGCTGCCGGCGCTCCTTCACCGGATCGAGCCCGCAGGTCTGGACCCGTCCTTCGTGCGGGGAGAGCAGGCCCAGGATCGCGCGCAGCGTCGTCGTCTTGCCGGCGCCGTCCGGGCCGATCAGCCCGAACAGCTCGCCGCGCCGCACCTCGAAGCTCAGGCCGTCCACCGCGGCGAGGGCTCCGTAGCGGCGGGTCAGGCTCTCCACGCGGACGAGGGCTGTCACGACCGCTCCTCGGACGGCTCACCAACCGGCGTGATGCGCGCCTCCGCCGGCATGCCCGGCTTGAACAGCCCGTCACGGTTCTCGAGCCCGATCTTCACCTCGTATACCAGCTTCACCCGCTCGTCCCGGGTCTGGACGTTCTTCGGCGTGAACTCGGCCCGGGAGGCGACGAAGCTGATCCGGCCTTTCCGAGCCTGGCCGCCATCGGTGACCACCTCGGCTTCCTGGCCGATGCGGATCCGACCCAGGTCCGGCTCGGCCACGAAGACCGTCAGCCATGGCGAATCGAGGTCCACCAGGACGACCAGGGCGGTGCCCGGCGTCGCCAGCTCGCCGGCCTCCACCAGCTTCTCCGTGACCACTCCCGCGATGGGGCTCGCGATGACCGCGTCACGGAGCTGCTGCTCGAGCTGCGCGATCCTCGCCGCCGCCGCCGCCGCCCGGGCGCGTGCCGACTCGATCTCCTGCGGGCGGTTGCCCGCCCGAAGCTTCCGGAGCCGTTCCCGTGCGGCGTCGAGCGAGGCGGAGGCGACGTCTCGCCGGGTCCCCGCGTCGTCGAGGGCCTTGGTGGTTCCCGAGCCCGAGGCCATCAGGCCCTCCATGCGGCCCAAGTCCCTCCGCGCCGCCTCCAGCTCCGCCTGCGCACGTGCCACCTGCGCCTGAGCCTCCGCGATGTCCTCCTCGCGGGCTCCGGCCAGGCGCAGGCTCAGCTCCGCCGTCGCCTGGCCCATCTCGGCGCGCGCGGCGTCCAGGGCCAGGCGGACGTCGGTGGCGTCGATCCGCGCGATCTCCTGGCCGCGGGCCGGGCGGTCGCCCTCCTCGACGAGGAGGGCCTCCACCGTCCCGCCGACCTTGGTGGAGACGCGCACCTCCGTGGCCTCGACGTGTCCGGAAGCGCTGATGACGCCGGCGCGGGCGCCGGCGCTGCCGCATCGTAGAGCGGAGGCGGCGGTGAGGGCGACGACGGTGGCGGCGATCGCACGGGGCATCTGGACCTCTCTCAAGACCGCCCCGTCCGCCGGGCTCGCAGCTTCCTGCGCCCACGCCCTTCCGTCGCGGCAAGGCCGCGGGCGATCAGCTCCTGCAGGTGGGCGACGAATGCCTGGGGCGTGGGCGGCGCGAACGGCAGGCGGGCTCTGGCCACCACCTGCTCGCGCAGAGGGGCGGTGGCGAAGAAGAACATCAGGGTCCCGACGATGGTCAAGTGGGTGAGCAGCGGGTCCACCGGACGGAAGCTGCCTTGGCGGACGCCGCGCGCGATCACCTCGGCGACCGCGGACAGGACGCTGCGCAGGTACGGCACGATCACCGCCCGGGCGCGGGTCCCTCCCTCGATCGCCTCGCGGAGGAACAGGGCGGGGAAGCTCGGGCGGCGGACCGTGGCGATCTCGGCGAACAGGCCCATGAACTCGCGGAGCGCCTCGTCGGGCGGGCGCGCGGAGTTGCGCACCGTCTCGACGCGCTCGGTGATCTCGGCGAAGGTAGTGGTGAGGATCGCCTCGTAGAGGCCCGCCTTGCCCCCGAAGTAGTAGTTGATCATGGCTTTGTTGACGCCGGCCTCCCGGGCGATGGCCTCGACCGTGACCCCGTCGAAGCCGTGCCGGGCGAACAGGGTCGTGGCGGCAGAGATCAGGGTCTCCCGGGTCAGGTCCGCGTCGCGGGTTCGGGCCGCCCTCGCCTTCATAGCGCTCCACTACGCTTATTAACTAAATATATGGTTAATTCGGTCCGCGTCAAGGGAAACTGCACCGGCTGGCGCTCCGCTCCTTCGTGAGCGACGCCTGGTCCGGCCTCGAGCTGCCGGAGGTCAGCCTCCCGTCGGGGCCCGGCAGACGCCGCCGGCGAGCTCGGTGAGGAGCCGGCCCGACACCTGATCCAGGCCCGCGCCGTGCTCGCCGCGCGAGAGCCTCTCCTCGAGGGCCGTGCCGCCCGACCTGCGGAGCGCGCGGGCGAACTCCACGCTTTCCTTGACGGCTAGCGGGTGCTCCGACTCCGACCAGACGAGGGCGAACGGGGGGAGCGCAGCGCCTGGCGCCCTCGAGGAGAGGCGGCGCGTCGGGCTGGCGGCCTGCCAGACCGCTTCTTCGTCGCCGAAGACCGATGCCACGAACTCCCGCGTGGCCCCGCCTTCCTGCGGGGCGATGCGATAGACGCCGCTGACTCCGACGACGCCGGCGATCGCCCTTGGCGACAGGTCGCGAGCCGCCAGGAACTCGTCGGCGGTCGCGAGGAGGGCGGCGAGGTGTCCACCGGCCGAGTGACCTCCGAGGAAGTGGCACCGCGCGTCGGCCGCCCAGCCGGAGAGCCGCGCCGCCACCCAGGCCACGGCAGCGGCGGCATCCTCGGCCTGGGCGGGGTGTCTGCTCGCCGGCGCCAGGCGGTAGTTGGGCAGCACGACGATGACCCCTTCGTCCGCGAGCCGGCGCGCGAAGTCGTAGAGGTCCGACTTGTCGCCGGAGCGCCAGCCGCCGCCGTGGAAGAAGGTGAGGATTGGGGCGCCGGTGGTGCGTGCCGGGAGGAAGGCCGAGAGCGTCGTCTGCGGCGACGTGCCCTGCGGGAGGTACTGGATGTCCTCCACCTCCTCGGGCCGTGCCGTCAGCGCGGCGGCCCAGAACAGGGCTGCCAGCAGCGCGCGGCTGGCTGCGGCGACCGCGTCCCGACGTCGGTGCCCCCGGTTCCCGACCGGTCTGTGGATCATGGCTCTCCTCCGAGGCTCAGCGCGCCGCCGACCGGTCCGTGGCGCCGGCTTCGAGCGGCCAGTTCTCCGATCGTGTGCTCCTGGGGTTGAAGGGCGCCATCAGCTTGAACAGCACGAACAGGAGCCGCGTGCCGAGGGGCGGATGGCCGGTCTCGACGATGGCCTTCAGCGTCTTCGCGATGAGGTCGCCGCCCTGCGTCATGTCGCGGGCCGTCTTCGTCCCGACGGGCACCTCCTCGGAGGTGAGCGTGAACTCGACGCCGCCCTCGACCTCGCGCAGGTCGTAGGTGACGCGGCAATAGGGGTCGTCGTACGCGGTGAACCTCAGGGTGTGGGAGAGCCGGCGGGGCGGGTCCACCTCCAGGATGTCCCCCACCACGGCCGTGTATTTGCCCTCGGGCGAGCGCATGCGGATCGGCGAGCCCGGCTTCAGCCCGATCACGTGCATGCGGCTGTTGAAGAAGGCCTGCTGCGGCTCGTCGGTCTTCGTGATCTCACGCCACACGTCCTCGATCCTTCCCCGGATCAGGATTCTCGACACCAGCTTCTGCGTCTCCGCCATGCCTCTTCCTCCGGGACTTGCCCTCGACGCGGTACTTGAGGTCCGCCATCTCGCCGGCCCAGAACGCGCTGTACTCGGTGGTCCAGCGGTCGTAGATCATCTGGATGGGTGCGGCGTTGTGATACAGGCAGCGCTTGCGGCCGTCCCTCTCGGACAGCAGCAGTCCCGCGTCCTCGAGCACGCGGATGTGGCGCATGACGGCGATTCGCGTGGTGTCGAAATGCGCCGCCACCGTCCCCACCGTGCAGCCGGGGGCGTTCTTCACGATGTCCAGGATCCGGCGCCGCGTCGCGCTGCCCAGAGCGTCGAACACCGCCGCCATCGAATCCATGTGTAAGATAAAAGTTACATATTCAAGGCGGGGTGTCAAGCGGGGAACCTCGTTCGTGTCCGCGCCCGGTCGTTTCGGCGACAGCACGGTCCTCCCGATGGACCGCCGCTCGTTCGCTCCCAGAGCCGGCCATCGATGTGGCAACGAACCGAACCCCGTACCGCCGGCTCCCGTAGTGCTGGATGAGGGCTTCCCGTGTCGAGCGTCCCCGAACCCGGACCTCGCCGGCGCCCGCTCAGGCGCTCCCGGCGGCACCGCATCGTGGCCGGGGTCTGCGGCGGCCTGGCGGAATGGCTGGGCTGGCGGCCTGTCGTCGTGCGCGTCCTGTTCGTTCTGATCGGCGCCCTGCCGGTCCTCCCCGGGATCGTCGTGTACGTAGCCCTCTGGCTGCTGATTCCGGACGAAGGCCGCCCGACCCGTCCGTAACCCGATAGGCGGCCCGCCCACGGCATCAGCGCCGCAGGCGCTCCACCACCTCGCGCAGGTCCTCCGGCAGCGGGCTCTCGAACTCCATCAGCTCGCCGCTGCCGGGGTGGACGAACGAGAGCCGGGCGGCGTGCAGGGCAGGCCTGGTGAGCGAGGCGAGGGCGCGGCGCGCCTCGGGCCGGCGGGAAGGCGGCGTCCGGCGCCCGCCGTACACGTCGTCTCCCGCGACCGGATGGCCGATGGAGGCGAGGTGCACGCGGATCTGGTGGGTGCGGCCGGTGTGGATGCGCACGCGGAGCAACGCCGCGCCGTCGAGGGCCTCGAGGGTCGTCCAGGTGGAGCGCGCCTCGCGTCCTCGAGGTGCCGTGACCGACATGCGCCGCCTGTGGATGGGGTCGCGGCCGACGGCCGCCTCGATCGTGCCCTGGCTGCGCGCGGGGACGCCGATCACCAGGGCCAGGTACTCCTTCTCCACCGTGCGGGCCGCGAACTGGCGGGCCAGGTCGCGGTGGGCGGCGTCGTCCTTCGCGACCACCATCAGGCCCGAAGTCCCGCGGTCGAGGCGGTGGACGATCCCCGGCCGCAGCACGCCGCCGACGCCGGAGAGGTCCGCCACCCGATGCAGGAGGGCGTTGACCAGCGTGCCGGAGATCCGCCCCGCCCCGGGATGGACGACGAGGCCGGGGGGCTTGTCGACGACGATCAACCGCGAGTCCTCGTGCAGGACGACGAGGGGGATGTCCTCGGGTGCGGGCTCGGCCGGGACCGGATCGGGGACCGAGACCTCGATCCGCTGCCCCGGACGCAGTCGGACCGAGGGACGCGCGGCGTGGCCGTCGAGGCGCACGCGGCCGTCGGCGATCAGCGACTGCAGCCGGGAGCGGCTCAGGTCGGGGAGGCTGACCGCCAGCCACCGGTCCAGCCGGACGCCGCCGCCCTCGTCGTCGACCGTGAGCGCGCGGCGGCGGTCCTCGGGAATGCGGTTCAGGCGGTGGCCGTGGAGTCCACCCGCTCCCGCTTGAGGAGGTACGGCAGCAGCAGCGCCGCGCCTGCCACCATCAGGATCGAGACGAACTGCGAGGTCGACAGCGCCCCGCCGAACAGGAAGCCGCGGGCGACGTCGCCGCGGTAGAACTCGATGACGAAGCGGGCCACCGCATAGAGCACCACATAGGCGAGCACCACCTGCCCGTGGAAGCGCTTCCGCGGCGCCATCCAGAGGAGCGCGCCGAGGATGGCCAGGCAGGCCAGCGACTCGTAGAGCTGCGTCGGGTGGAGCGCGACGTCGATCGGGGTCCCCACCGTCCGGGTGGCGGTGACGTCGCGGAACGTGACCGCCCAGGCGACGTCGGTCGGCCGCCCGTAGCAGCAGCCCGCGGCGAAGCAGCCGAGCCGCCCGACGGCCTGGCCGAGCACGACCGCGGGCGCCAGCACGTCGGCCGTCTTCCAGCCGTCGAGGTCGTGGCGGCGTGCGTACCACCAGGCGACCGGCAGCGCCGCGAGGAGCCCGCCGTAGAACACGCCGCCGCTCTGGAGGATCGAGAACAGCTCCTTGGGGTTGGCGGAGTAGTAGCTCCACTCCACCACCAGCAGCAGGAGCTTGGCCCCGACCAGCCCGGCGATGAGGACGTACACCGCCATGTCGGTGATGCGCCCGGGGTCGAGCCCGGCCCGCCGCGCCTGCCGCGACGCGACCCACAGGCCGGCCAGGAAGGCCACGGCCAGGAGGACGCCGTAGGTGTGGAGGGTCAGGGGACCGACGTTGCGTCCCAGGAAGTCGAAGGCCGGGACCGTGAGCAGGCGCGGGAACATCTAGTCAGTCCTCCCCGCGGCGGACGCCTCGGCCATCCCCGCTCCCTCCGCCCGGTCGGCGCCCGGGGCCCGGACGATGTCCAGGATGAGCAACGCCACGCCGACGCTGATGCAGGAGTCCGCCACGTTGAAGGCGGGCCAGTGATGGGGACCCCAGAACACGTCCACGAAGTCGATCACGTATCCGAGCCGCGTCCGGTCCACCAGGTTGCCCAGGGCGCCGCCCATGATCAGGGCGAGGGCCCCCTGCGGGAGCCGGCTCGACGCCGGGATCCGCCAGGCGTAGAGCCCGATCGCCAGCAGCGCCGCCAGGCTGACCAGCGCGAAGAGCCCGGACTGGTACGGAAGACCGGCCTCGGACAGGATCCCGAACGCGGCGCCGCGGTTGCGGACGTAGGTCAGGTGGATCAAGCCGTCCATTACGGGGCGGCTCTCGTGAAGCTCCAAGAACCGGTCGACCAGCACCTTCGTGACCTGATCGAGCACGACGACCGCGAGCACGAGGAGAACGTAAGGGCGGCGCCCGGCCATAGCGGACATCACGCCGCCTCCAGGACCGCGGCGCACCGCTCGCAGACCCGCGGGTGTGCCGGGAGCCGTCCCACGCTCGCAGAGTAGGTCCAGCACCGCTCGCACTTGGTCCCTTCCGCGCGGTCCACCTCGACGCCGAGCTCCGCGCCGCCCTCCCGCATGACGACGCCGCTGACGATGAAGAGGTTGGCCAGGTTCCCGGGGAACACGGTGCTGCCGGCCTCGTACCGCCGCAGCGGGGCGAGCACGTTCGCGCCGCCCCTCAAGACGACCCGCGCTTCGAGGCTGGAGGCGATCCGCCGGTCCGCGCGGGCTTCCTCCAGCGCCTTGGTCACCGCGGCGCGCACCTCCAGCAGCCCCGCCCATCGGGCGAGAAGGGCGTCGTCCGGCCGCTCCGGCGCCGGGAACACCGCGAGGTGGACCGATCCTCCCTCGGCCCCCGGGACCCGCTCCCAGACCTCGTCCGAGGTGAAGGGGAGGACTGGGGCCATCAGCAGCGCCAGGTCCGCGCAGAGCCGGCGCAGGACGGTCTGCGAGGACCGCCGCCGCCGTCCCCCGGCCGCGTCGCAGTACAGCCGGTCCTTGAGGACGTCGAGGTAGAAGGACGAGAGGTCCACCGAGCAGTACTGGACGAGCTGGTGGTAGACGACGTGAAACTCGTACTCGTCGTACGCCTGGCGGACGCGGCTCACCAGCTGCCGGTGGCGGGCCAGGGCGTACCGGTCGATCTCCTCCAGGTCCACCTCCGGGACCGCGTGGGCGGCCGGGTCGAAGTCGTAGAGGTTCGAGAGCAGGTACCGGCAGGTGTTCCGGACCTTGCGGTACGCCTCCGAGACGCGCTTGAGCATCTCGTCGGAGAATCGCATGTCCTCACGGTAGTCCACCATCACCGTCCACAGGCGGAGGATCTCGGCCCCGTGGGTGGCGATGAGCTTCCGCGTGTCCACGTCGTTGCCGAGGCTCTTGGAGATCTTCCGGCCGTCGGCGTCGACCGTGAACCCGTGGGTCACCACCTGGCGGTAGGGCGCCGCGCCACGGGTCCCGACGCCGATCAGCAGCGAGGAGTGGAACCAGCCGCGATGCTGGTCGCTCCCCTCCAGGTAGACGTCGGCCGGCCAGGGCAGGTCGGGCCGCCGGCCCAGCACCGCGGCGTGGGACGAGCCCGAGTCGAACCAGACGTCGAGGATGTCCTTCTCCTTGGTGAAGCAGCGCCCTCCGCAGCCGGGGCACGCGAAGCCTTCCGGCAGTAGGGCGGTTGCGTCGCGGTCGTACCAGGCGTCCGCGCTCTCGCCCTCGAAGAGGTCGGCCACCCGGCGGGCCAGGTCCGCGCGGAGGATCGCCTCGCCGCAGCCGTCACAGTAGAAGGCGGGGATGGGGACCCCCCAGAGCCGCTGGCGGGAGATGCACCAGTCCGGGCGCGTGGCCACCATGTTGCGGATGCGCTCCTCGCCCCAGGCGGGGATCCAGCGGGTCCGGGCGATCGCGGCGAGGCTCTCGCTCCGCAGCCCGCCCTGGTCCAGGCCGATGAACCACTGCTCGGTGGCCCGGAAGATGATGGGGTTCTTGCACCGCCAGCAGATGGGGTAGGAGTGGACCTCCTTGCCCGCGTAGAGGAGGTGGCCGCGCTCGCCGGCGAACGCGACGATCCTCGGGTTCGCCTCGAACACCCGCGTTCCGGCGAAGCCCTCGACCTCCGCGGTGAAGACACCCCCGGGGTCGACCGGGCAGTAGATGTCGAGGCCGTACCGGACGCCGGTCAGGTAGTCGTCCCAGCCGTGTCCGGGGGCGGTGTGCACGACCCCCGTGCCCGTGTCGAGGGTGACGTAGTCGCCGAGCACGCCGGGGGAGTCGCGCTCGATCCAGGGATGGCGGAACCGCACCCCCTCCAGCTCCGCTCCCTTGGCCTCGACGAGCGGAGCGCCCAGCCCCGCGGGGGCGTGGGCGCTCGCCGCGTTGCCTTTGCCGCTCCAGCGGGCGAGCGCCTGGTCGCGCAGGGCCTCGGCCAGGAGCAGCACCTCGTCGCTTCCCTCCACGGCGTAGAAGCCGTAGTCCGCCTCGGGGTGGAAGGCGAGGGCCAGGTTGGCGGGCAGCGTCCACGGCGTCGTCGTCCAGATGACGGCGGAGACGGGCCGGCCGGCGAGGACCGGCCACCGGAGCGCCAGGCGGTCCCGCTCCTCGGAGCGGAGCGGGAACCGGACGTCGATCGACGGGCTCTCGTGGGACTCGTCGTACTCGACCTCGGCCTCGGCCAGGGCCGTCCGGCACGAGATGCACCAGTGGACGGACTTCTTGGCCTTGTAGACGAGCCCCTTCTCGACGAAAGTGGCCAGCTCGCGGACGATCGTCGCCTGGTACCCGGGCGACATGGTCAGGTAGGGGGCCTCCCACTCGCCGACGACTCCGAGCCGCTCGAACTCCGAACGCTGCACGGCCACGTACTTCTCGGCGTACTGGCGGCACGCGCGCCTGAACTCCACCGCCGACATCTGCTTCTTCTTAGGGCCCAGGTCGCGGTCGACCTGCAGCTCGATCGGCAGCCCGTGGCAGTCCCAGCCGGGCACGTAGGGTGCGTCGCTGCCGGCCATGGACCGGTTGCGCACGACCACGTCCTTCAGGATCTTGTTGAGGGCCGTGCCGAGATGGATGTGCCCGTTGGCGTAGGGCGGCCCGTCATGGAGGACGAACGACGGCCGGCCCAGGCGGGCCCGCCGCACCTGGGCGTAGAGGTCCTCGGCCTTCCACCGCTCCAGCCGCTTCGGCTCGGACTGGGGCAGGTTGGCCTTCATCGGGAAGCCGGTCTGGGGGAGGTTGAGCGTCGATTTCAGGTCTTCGACCGTGGTCATGTGTCCGGGCTCCTGCGGGCGGAGGCCGCCACCGGCGCGGCTTCCAGGCGGAGACAAACAACGCAGGCTAGCATGGGGGCGGAAAACGCGTCAAACAACGGCGTGGCCTGGGCTTTCGGGATCGGTTAGAATCGGCCGGGTCTGATGAGAGGAGCCGAAACCGAATGATCGGCAAGCGCGCGCGGTTTGGTCTCCTGGTGGTCGGCCTCGCCCTGGCCGGCTGTACCAAGGGCGACGAGTGCGACAAGTGCACCACGGACAGCGATTGCCGGGAGTCCTTCGTGTGCACCACGTTCGACGACGGCAGTCAGCGCTGCGGCTCCGGCCTCGGCGCCACTCAGTGCCGGGTGCGATAGGGTCCCGCGCCGGTCGGTCGGCAGTCGACTGACGAAGGTCGAAATGGGGCCTCTCCGGCGACAACCTCCACCCCCCGGCGTCAGGGGTCCTGTCGGGCGGTGGCCATCGTGACCGGGCGGTCCAGCTCGGCCAGGGGAGGCTGCCTCGCGTGTGCGGCCAGCCAGGCCACGGCGGCTCCGAGAGCCCCGGCCACGAGCGTGTAGATCGGCCAGAAGACCACCTGCGGAAGCACTCCCAGGACCAGGATCTGCGTCGGGCTGCCCGGCTCGAGGTTGTAGCCACCCCCCGTGAACGTCGCCACCGACGAGACGTCGTAGTGAGACCCCAGCCGCAGCGTCGACGCCAGGACGTAGGTGAGGGCCACGAAGCCGCGTACGGCCACGATGTACACGAGCATCGCCCACACGAAGCGCCTGAACGTCCTCCTCTCGGGCGCCAGGTTGGCGTAGGCGAACGCCCCCACCACCGGCGCTAGCCACACCACTCCGAACACGCCTCGCATGAGCGGGGGCGCCGCCGCCTTCTCCAGGGCGAAACGGACCAGGGTGACGAAGACGCTGATGGCCACGGCGGTCCGCATCCAGTGCCGGCTCAGGCTCCGCCCGGCACGATCCGAGGCGGCGAGGCCCGCCGTGCCCAGGAACAGGCAGACGCCGGTGAGCACGTAGTAGGGGAGGCTGGCGGAGGCCGAGGCGTGGCCGGTCACGTACGACGGGCCGATGAGGAACGCCGCGGTCGTGCTCGACTCGCGGAAGCCGGTCGTGTTGAGGGCAACCGAGAGGCAGAGCAGCCCCGCCGCGCTGGAGACGAGCGCGAGCCCCCGGCGCCAATGGGCGGGCAGGTGGCCCCAGGCCAGGGCGAGGGAGGCCACTGCCCAGAGGAGGAGCACTCCGACCGCCTCGACCAGGATGTCGAGCATCGGGGGATTATATCCTCGCTCCTCGGGGCGCACCGGGGAAGAGGACGGCGGCGGGGGGCGTTACAATCGCAGTCCTCGGGATCGATCGATGGTCCGGCGACTTGGACGTACGGCGTGCGTGCTGGCAGTCCTGGCTCTGCTGGGGCCGGGCGACGTCCTCGGGCAGGCGGCGTCCGACCCGGGCGAACCGGACCTCGAGCTCCCGGACGAGCCCGAGGCGGCGGAGCCCCGGCGCATCGATGCCGGCTTCGAGGCGTCGGCCTCCGTCGCGCCGGAGGACACGAGGTTCTTCAACTACACCGACTACCGTGAATCGGCCCTGCGCACGCTCCGAGCCAGCGGCTCGATGTCGCTGCGGCTGGGCCGGCGGGCCACCCTCCTCGGGGAGCTGCGGGGCGCCAACGGCGAGGGAGTGCGGGTCTCCGCGCTCTACCTGCGCCTTCACCCGTGGGCCGGCAGGCCGGTCGACGTCCAGGTAGGGCGCGTGCCCCCCACGTTCGGCGCCTTCCCGCGGCGCAGCTACTCGGCCGACAACCCCCTTGTGGGCTATCCGCTCGCCTACCAGTACCTGACCTCGCTGCGGGCCGACGCGGTACCGTCGACGGCTGACGACCTCCTGGCGATGCGGGGACGAGGCTGGCTCTCGTCCTTTCCCGTGGGCGCCGATCGACCGGAGTACGGCCTCGCCCTGGCGGCGGTGAGCCGCTGGGACACCGGCGTGCAGGTGCACGTGGGCCCGGAGACCCTGTCCCTGACCGCCTCGATCACCGCCGGCTCGCTCTCCAACCCGATGGTCCGCGACGACAACGGAGGGAAGCAGGTGGCGGCGCGGGGGGAGCTTCGACCCAGCCCCGCGCTGGTCCTGGGCGTGTCGGCCGCGCGCGGTGCCTTCCTGGAGCGGGATCTCGCCTCGCAGCTCGAGCCCGCCGGCGGGCCCGCTCCGGTGCAGCGCGCCCTTGGACTGGACGTCGAGCACTCGCGCGGGTACTGGCTCGTTCGGGGGGAGGGGATCCTCAGCGAGTGGGGCATCCCGGGCCTGGGGTCCGTGCGGGCCCTCGGTCTGTCCGGAGAGGGGCGGTACAAGCTGCTCCCCGGCCTCTACGCGGCCGCCCGGGTGGAGCGGCTGGGCTTCAGCCGGATCCGCGGCACGCTCTTCGAGGGGCGATCGACGCCGTGGGAAGCCCCGGTGTTTCGGATCGAGGCCGGCGGCGGGTATCGGCCGGCTCGCAACGTACTCGTCAAGGCCGCCTACCAGTACAACCGGCGGGACACCACGCGGTTCCGCTCGCAGGGCCTCCTCGCCGCGCAGGTCCTCGTCTGGTACTGACGCCTTGGCCCGCTGCGGAGCCGTCCTCGCCCTCGCCGTCGTCCTCCTCGTGGCCGGCCTGTCGCGGCCAGGGGAGGCCCGGCAGGGCCGCGCGTCGTCGGCGACCTTGCGGGGACGGGTGGAGATCCGCCGCGATCCGGGCCCGGTGGGGCGCCGGCCGACCGTGGCCGAGCTGGGACAGCCCGCTCCGGCGGAACAGCCGGACCGGCGGCGGGCGGTGGTGTACCTGGAGACGGCTCCCCGCGGCGCCTTCGAGGACCGTGAGGGCGCCCGCGCGGTGCTGGACCAGCGCAACGAGACCTTCGTCCCCCACGTGCTCGCGGTCACCGCCGGGACCGTGGTGGACTTCCGCAACAACGACCGCACGTACCACAACGTGTTCTCCCTCTCGAAGCCGAAGCGGTTCGATCTCGGCCGGTACGCCGCGGGGCGCTCGAAGTCGGTGCGCTTCGAGCGGCCCGGCGTGGTGCGGGTGTTCTGCGACATCCACTCCCACATGAACGCCTTCATCCTGGTCTTCGCCCACCGCTTCTTCGCCGTGACCGGTCCCGAGGGCGAGTACCGCATCGAAGGGCTTCCGCCCGGGGTCTACTCCGTCGCGGTCTGGCACCCGGTGCTGTCCGGAGAGGCCCGCACCGTGCGGGTCCCGGAAGGAGGGGGGGAGGTCGAGCTGGACTTCGCCATCTCATGAGGGTCCTTTCCTCGCTCACGAACCGCATCTTCCTGGCCAGCGCGCTGCTGGCGGTGCTCTCCATCGGCATGGCGGTCTACGTGGTCAACGTGCGGCTGACGTCGGAGGTCGAGGGCGAGCTTCAACGGGGGCTGCGCGAGGCCGGGCACCTGGTGGAGCAGCACCGGCTCGCCCTCTCCGAGCAGTTCCTCCGCATGGCCCGCCTGGTGGCGGACCTGCCCAAGTTGAAGGCGGCGGTGGACGTTGCCCATCCCCCGACCGTGCAGCCGCTGGCGGAGGACTACCGCGTCCAGCTCGACGCGGCCCTGGTGGTGATCACGCACCGCTCCGGTCGCCTCCTCGCCCATGCCGGGGACCCCCGATACGCCGGCCCGCGCGTGGCCGCCCGGTCCGCCGTCAGCGAGGCCCTGGCCGGACGGGAGGCGACCGCGTTCTGGCGGAGCCCCGGGGGGATCCTCCAGGTGGCGAGCGTCCCGATCGTGATCGGTCCGCAGCCCCAGGAGATCCTCGGCGCCCTGACCGTCGGCTTCGCCCTCGACGACCGACTGGCCTCCCGCTTCCAGCTCCTCACCCGGAGCGAGATCGCCTTCGCCATCGACGGGCGCATCCAGGCCTCCACGCTCCCGGCTGTCCACAACTCGCCCCTCCTGCCCTACCTGGGCGCCGCGGGCATCCGCCGCTTCCAGCTCGGCAGCGACGAGTACGTCGCGCTCGCCCAGCCGCTCTCGGTGCCTGCGCTCGGGGACGCCCGGCTTCGGGTGACGGCGGCCGAGCCAGGGCCGACCGTCCTCATCCTGCGGTCCCGGACCGAGCGGCTCCGGATCCTGCGGCCCCTGCACCTAGCGCTCGCCGCGACCGGAGTCGTCGCGGTGGCGCTGGCCACCCTGCTGAGCTACGCCCTGGCCCGTACGGTGACGCGCCCGCTGCGCGCCGTCACCGCGGCGATGGGCGAGATGGCCGCCCACGGCGACCTCACGCGCCGTGGGGACATCCCCGCGGCCGGACGGTGGCAGGACGAGGACACGCGGCTGCTCACCAGTACCTTCGTCACCATGACCGACGCCCTGGCGCGGTTCCAGCGCGAGGCGGCCCTGAAGGAGCGGCTCTCGTCGCTGGGGCGGCTGTCCACCGTGATCGCCCACGAGGTGAGGAACCCGCTCATGATCGTGAAGGCGGCGGTGCGCACGCTCCGCCAGGAGGGGGCGAGCGCGGCCGACCGCGCAGAGGCCGTGGCGGACATCGAGGGGGAGATCCTGCGGCTCAACCGGCTGGTGGACGACGTCCTGGACTTCGCGCGCCCGGTGCGCTTCGAGCTCGCCCCCGCCGACATCAACCGGGTGTGCCGGGCGGCCGCCGCCGCGGCCATGGCCGGCGGCTCCGAGACCGCCACCCGCCTCGGGCTGGACCCCTCGCTGCCGGCCGTGGTCACGGACGCGGAACGGCTGCACATCGCCCTGGTCAACGTGCTCACGAACGCCCGGCACGCGGTGGAGTCCTCGGGCAACGGCGGCGCGCCCGCGGTCGAGCTGGTCACCCGGGCGGCGGGCCCCGGCGCTGTGATCGTCCTGGTGCGGGACCGTGGTCCGGGTATCGCGCCGGAGGACCTGTCCCGCGTCTTCGAGCCGTACTTCACCACCAAGCGCGGGGGCAGCGGCCTGGGCCTCGCCATCGCCAAGAACATCGTCGAGGGCCTGGGCGGGGCGATCGCCGTGTCCAGCCGCTCCGGAGAGGGCACCGAGGTCCGCCTGGACCTGCCCGTCACCCCGCCCGCGCCAGCCGGGCCCCGGCGCGCCGGAGCATGAGCCGCCGCGGGACGGTCTTGATCGCCGACGACGAGGAGAAGATCCTGAGCGCGCTGCGCCGGGCGCTCGAGCGCGAGGGCCACGAGGTGTTCGCGACCACGAGCGGACGGGAGGCGCGTCGCCTGCTCGGCGAGCGGCTCTTCGACGTCCTGGTTGTGGACAACGTCATGCCGGACCTCACCGGCCTCGACCTGATCCGCGAGATCGCCGCGACGCCGGACGGCGAGAGGCCCCAGGTCCTGATGATGACCGCGCACGCCACGGTGGAGAGCGCCATCGAGGCGATGAAGCTGGGTGCCCTGGACTACCTCCAGAAGCCTTTCGACGTGGACGAGCTCATCGTGGTGGTCCAGCGGGCCCTCGACCACCATCGCCTCAGGACCCAGCACCGCTACCTGATCAGCGAGCGCGAGGAGGAGTTCAACCACTACGGCATCGTGGCGCGCAGCCGCAACATGCAGGAGGTGATCCGCCAGGCAGAGCTGGTGGCGGAGGCCCGCAGCACCGTCCTGATCATGGGGGAGACGGGCACCGGCAAGGAGCTCCTTGCCCGGGCCATCCACGACCGCAGCGGCCAGCGGGAGATGCCGCTCATCAAGGTGAACTGCGCGGCGATCCCAGAGGCGCTCCTGGAGTCGGAGCTGTTCGGGCACGTGAAGGGGGCCTTCACCGGGGCGACCTCGAGCAAGAAGGGGAAGTTCGCGCTGGCCGACGGGGGCACGATCTTCCTCGACGAGATCGGGGCGATGAGCCCGACCCTGCAGGCCAAGCTGCTGCGCGTGCTGCAGGAGCGGGAGTTCGAGCCGCTGGGGGCGGAGCGGAGCCAGACGGTGGACGTGCGGGTGATCGCCGCCAGCAACCGCGACCTCAAGCACATGGTGGGCGAGGGGCGCTTCCTCGACGACCTTTTCTACCGGCTCAACGTGATCCCGCTGGTGCTGCCGCCCCTGCGCGAGAGGCGGGAGGACGTGCCGCTGCTGGTGGAACACTTCATCCGGAAGCACACCCAGCGGACGGGCAAGCGCGTGGAGCGGCTGGACGAGGCCGCGTTGGCGCGGCTGGTGGCGTACGACTGGCCGGGCAACGTCCGCGAGCTGGAGAACGCCATCGAGCGGGTGGTCGTGCTGTCGGCCGGGCCGGTGGTGGCCTCCGCCGATATGGCGCTGCCGGGCGCCACCATCTCGCCCGTGACCGGCCTGCCCTCCCTCAACCTCCGTGGCAACCTCGAGTGGGCGGAGCGGGAGACCATCGAGCGGGCCCTCGAGAACGCCCGGGGCGTCAAGAAGGACGCCGCCGCGCTGATGGGCATCTCCCAGCGGGCCCTCAGCCACTACCTGGCCAAGTACCGCATCCCGTGATGCACCTACCGACGCCGTCGTGTCCAGGCACGCGCTTTGCCAGCCGGATGCGCGATGAGCGTTCCGATCCTGGCCCGTCTGGCACTTGCCCTCGCGGTGACGCAGGCGGCGTCCCCCTGGGAAGCACCCCCCGGGGCCCGCGCCCGTGCGAACCCTCTCTCCGCTACTGCGGAGCTGATCCGGAAGGGACGAGGGCTGTTCCGGCAGCACTGCGCGCTGTGCCACGGGGTGGACGGCAAGGGCAAGAAGAGGCATCCGAACCCCAAGGCACCGCCGCCGCCGGACCTCACCGACGAGGTGCGGCAGGAGAGGCTCACCGACGGCGAGATCTTCTGGAAGATCTCGAACGGGCGGCGCGACGACGGCCGCATCGTGATGCCCGCGTTCGCGGGGGAGATCTCCTCGGAGGAGCGGCGGTGGAGCCTCGTGCTCTACGTGCGCTCTCTGCGCCAGCCGGCGGACTGACGGGCCGCGGTGGGCGGCTCCGGGCGGCCTGGAGCCCTGAGGGAGGGCTTTCGCGTCTCGTAAGCGTCCTTACGGGGCCCGTAAGCCCGATCACCTTCCGCGCTGGCCTCCGGGGGCTGGCTTCGCGAAAGCAGCCCTCCTGCGGTTCCGTTCCGGGTCCGGACCCTCGGACGCGGCGTGGCGCGGCGGCACGGCGCTTGCTCGAGTCGAACGAGGCCAGCTCGCGGGCCCTCTTCCAGGCTGGCCGGGAGTCCGCCCTCGGATGATCGTCGGGTTCGACGCCACCACCCTTACCGGGAACCTGAGCGGCGTCGGCTATTACACCGCCCGGCTCATGGAGAGCCTCGCGAACGGGGCCGGTGAGGGTACGCTGGAGCGGATCGTGGCTCTCTCGAACCGCGCCGTCTCGCTTCCCGCCGGGGGCCGGATCCAGGCCTGGGAAGAGGACCGCCTCCCGGTGCGTTCGGTGTGGATGCAGCTCGTCCTGCCCGGCATCCTCCGGCGGCTCCGGCCCGACCTCGTCCACTACACGAACTACCTCGCTCCCGTGGCCGCCGGCGTCCCGTACGTCGTCTCCGTCCACGACATGACCCTGTCCGTGGTGCCGGAGTGCCACACGCTCAAGAAGCGTCTGCTCACCGCCAGGCTCCTGCCGGTCGTCGCCCGGCGTGCCCGGCTCGTCCTCACACCCTCGCGCTCCACCCGGGACGACGTCGTCCGGCTCCTCGGGATCGACCCGGTGCGGGTCCGGGTGATCCCCTATGCGGCCTCACCGCGGTTCCGCCCGGAGGGCCGGGATTCCACCCCCCCGCCCGCCAGCGGCGGCGACCCCTACTTCCTCTACGTGGGGACGCTGGAGCCGCGCAAGAACCTGGCGCGCGCGCTCCGCGCGTTCGCCCGCGTCGCGCGGCGGCTGCCGGAGCACCGTTTCGTCATCGTCGGTCAGCGCGGGTGGAAATACGGGGAGGTCCTGCGAGAGGCGCTCCGGAAGGACTCGTCGGGCCGGGTCGTCCTCGCCGGGTACGTCCCGGAGGCGGAGCTCCCCGCGCTCTACGCCCACGCCACCGCCTTCGTCTACCCGAGCCTGTACGAGGGGTTCGGGCTGCCGGTCGTCGAGGCGATGGCGTGCGGGACGCCGGTCCTGACCTCGAGGTCCTCGTCGCTGCGGGAGATCGCCGAGGGCGCGGCGCTCCTGGTGGACCCGCGTGACGAGGACGAGATCGCGCGGGGACTGGAGTGGCTGGCGCTGGACGAGGGTCTGCGGGAGGAGCTGCGCCGCCGCGGGCTGGAGCGGGCGGCCCAGTTCTCCTGGGACCGAACGGGCCGGGAGACCGTGGCCGCCTACCGCCAGGCGCTCCAGTCTGCGCCGGCCGGGGACGGCCGTGGCTGAAGTCCTCCTGGGCCAGGCGTACCACCTGCGCTTCGATCCCAAGCTCTGGGCTGCCCGCCAGCCCTACCCGCCCCTGGGTGCCCTGTACGCGGCGGCCGTCCTGCGCTCGGCCGGGCACGACGTGGCCCTCCACGACTCCATGCTGGCGCGCGCGGAGGAGGAGTGGGCCCGGAGCCTCGACCGTCACCGTCCCGCCTTCGCTGCCGTGTACGAGGACAGCTTCAACTACCTGAGCAAGATGTGCCTGGCGAGGATGCGGCAGGCGGCGCTCAGGATGATCGCGATGGCGCGCGAACGCGGCTGTACGGTCGTGGTCGCGGGCTCCGACGCCACCGACGACCCGGAGGCCTACCTGGCCGGGGGCGCCGACCACGTCGTCGTGGGTGAGGGCGAGGTCGCGTTGCGCGAGCTGCTCGGCGCGCTCAGCGGCCGCGCGCCGCGGCCGGTCCACGAGATCGACGGCCTGTGCTTCCGGAACGGCGGCCGGCTGGTGCGGACCCGCCCCCGCGCGCCGCTGCGGGACCTGGAGGCGCTGCCTTTCCCGGCCTGGGACCTGGTGGACGTCGCGGCGTACCGGGCGATCTGGAAGCGCCGTCACCGCTTCCACTCGATGAACGTCGCCACCACCCGCGGCTGCCCGTATCACTGCAACTGGTGCGCCAAGCCGATCTACGGGCAGCGCTACGCGGTGAGGAGCCCGGCGAGCGTGGCCAGGGAGATTGCATGGTTGCGCGCCGAATACGCCCCCGACCACCTGACCTTCATGGACGACATCTTCGGCTTGAAGCCCGGTTGGGTGGAGGCCTTGGCCGCCGCGCTCTCAGACCAGGGACCGCCGCTGCCGTTCAAGTGCCTCTCCCGCGCCGACCTGCTCGATGACGGGGTGGTGCGGGCGCTGGCGCGGGCGGGCTGCCGGACGGTGTGGATCGGGGCCGAGTCGGGCTCGCAGAAGGTCCTGGACGCGATGGAGAAAGGCACGACCGTGGAGCAGATCCGCGCCGCCACGCGAAGGCTAAAGGCGGCGGGGATCGAGGTGGGCTTCTTCCTCCAGTTCGGCTATCCGGGTGAGACTCGAGAGGACGTGGAGAGCACGCTCGACCTGGTGCGCGAGTGCCGTCCGGCCGACGTGGGCGTGTCGGTCTCGTATCCGCTGCCGGGGACGGGGTTCTACGACCGGGTGAGGCGCCAGCTCGGAGACAAGCGCCACTGGAACGACTCGGCCGACATGTCCCTGATGTACCGCGGTCCGTTCCCGGACGCGTTCTACCGGACGCTCTATCGCGTGGTCCACAAGGAGCTGCGGCTGCGCCGGGCGGTCGAGGGCGGGAGTGGCCCCCGCGCCGGGGGCACGCCGCTCCGCCGTGGGCTGCGCGGCCGGCTCGCAATCGCCTACCACGCCGCCACCCTGCCGCTCGAGCGCCGGCGGCTGGAACGGCTGGCGGCCGCGCCCCACGAGGGACTCCCCACCCTGCCTCCTGGGCTCTCCCCCGAGTCGGCTTCGCGGCCGACGCCGCAGGCCTAGCGGCGATGGACCTCCTGCTCACCCACGGCTACTTCCTGGGCGAGGACGCCCAGGAACGCCAGGTCATGAAACCCTATCCGCCCCTGGGTCTCCTCTACGTCTCTTCGCACCTGAAGGCCCGCGGCTTCGACGTGGGCGTCTTCGACTCGACCTTCGGGCGCATCGGGGACTTCGAGGCGCTGCTCGCCCAGGAGCGTCCCTCCGTGGTCGGGATCTACTGCAACCTGATGACGAAGCCGACGGTCCTGCGAATGGTGGAGCAGTGCCGCCGCGCCGGCGCCCAGGTGGTCCTCGGCGGGCCCGACCCGCCGCACCACGCCGAGGAGTACCTTCACCACGGCGCCGACGTCGTGGTCGTCGGCGAGGGGGAGGCGACGCTGGAGGAGCTGGTCCCCAGGCTGGCCGCCCGGCCGCGATCCCGGGACCTCGCTTCCGTGGCCGGACTGGTCTATCGCGACGAGGCCGGCCGGACGGTCCGGACCGCGCCCCGGGCCCTTCTCGCGAACCTCGACGCCCAGCCGCTGCCGGACCGCGACTCGATCGACGTCGAGGCCTATCTCCAGGCCTGGCGGTCCCGCCACGGCATGGGGTCGGTCTCGCTCGTGACCGCGAGGGGGTGTCCATACACCTGCCGCTGGTGCAGCCGGTCGGTGTTCGGAGAGACGCACCGCCGCCGGTCCCCCGAGCGCGTGGCGGACGAGGTGGCCGGGATCGTGGAGCGCTATCGCCCGGACATGCTGTGGTACGTGGACGACGTGTTCACGATCCACAAGGGATGGATCCTGCGCTATCAGTCGGAGCTGGCGCGGCGGGGCCTCAAGGTACCGTTCGAGTGCATCTCGCGGGCCGAGCGCATCGACGAGGACGTGGCGCGGGCGCTCTCCCAGATGGGCTGTTTCCGGGTGTGGATCGGGTCGGAGAGCGGCTCCCAGCGGATCCTCGACGCGATGGAGCGCCGGGTCACCGTCGATGCGGTCCGGCAGGCCACGCGTCGGCTGCGGCGGCAGGGCGTCCAGGTCGGCCTCTTCGTCATGCTGGGCTACGAAGGCGAGGAGGCGTCGGACCTGGCCGCGACCATCGAGCACCTGAAGCGCACCGAGCCGGACGTTTTCCTGACCACGGTCGCCTACCCGATCAGGGGGACGCCCTACCACGACGAGGTGGCGGGCCGGCTGGTCCCTCCGCGCGACTGGGCCGGGACCACCGATCGCGATCTCGTCGTGAGCGGGCGGCACACGCCGCGGTACTACCGCTTCGCCCGCCGCTGGGTCGAGGGCTCGGTCAGGCGCCACCGCCTGTGGCGCGCGCGGGACTACGTCGGAGCGGCCCGGGCCGCGACCTCGGCCGGGGCCGGCCGGGTGGGCATGGCGGTTTTCGGCCGGGAGAGGCAGCGATGAGCGGGCCGCGGGGCAGCGAGGCCCGGGAGGCCACGCGCGGCAGCGCGGTCCGGCTGGGCGCGGAGGTGGCGGGACGCGTCCTTTCGCTGGGGACCTCGTTCCTGGTCGCGTCCAGCCTGGGCGTCGAGGCCTTCGGCGTATTCGCGGCGGCCTCCGGGATCGCGCTGGTGCTGGCGGAAGGGGCCGACGTCGGCCTGCAGTCGACCGCAGCGCGCGCCCTCGTCGCCCGCACGCTGGACCTGCGGGCCATCCTCCGGGCGAAGCTCGCCCTGAGCGCGGCCATGGCCTCGCTCATCCTATCCCTCGCCGCCGCGGGTGGGCCTACGCTGCTGTCGGTGCTGCTCGCCTACTACGTCCTGGCGGGATGGAGCGAGCTGCTCGGCGTCGTCCTGCGAGCGCGAGGGTGCCGGGCGGCGGAAGCCGCGGTGCTGCTGGCTTTCCGCGGGGCGGGCCTGGCCGCGGTCGCCCTCGTGCTGCGCGGCGACGGCGGGCTCCTGGCAGTCTCGTGGGCGCTCGCGGCTTCGGCGGTTCCCTCCCTGCTGCTGGGGGCGGTCCTGGTCTCCCGCCCGGGGGGCGGCGCGTCCCCGGCGACGGGCTTCCCGATGGGGGTGGAGACGGCGCCGGCGGCCGGCGTGGGCCAGGTCCTCCGGCAGTCCTGGCCGCTCGCCGTCAACGGCGGCCTGGCCCTGTTGAGCCTCCGGGTGGAGCTGTTCCTGCTCTTCGCGCTCCGCGGAGCGTGGGAGGCCGGGCTGTTCGCGGCCGCGCTGAAGGTCGTGGAATCGCTGAGCGGCATTCCCGCCGCCGTGGCCGCGGGTGCCATGCCCGCGCTCACCCGCGAGGCCTTGCGCGGCCCGGCCGGTTCCGGCTCCTCGACCGCGCGCTCACGGACCGCGGTCACCGTGGCGCTGCTGGCCGTGCCCGCCGCCGCGGGCGTGGCGCTCCTGGCCACCGGGATCGCCGCGATCCTCGGGCCGGGTTATGCCGGATCGGCCGGTCCGCTCCGCCTGCTGGCGCCGGCTCTGGTCGCGTTGTTCATGAACGTCGTGCTGCTGCACTGCCTGATCGCCGCCGGCCGGGCCGAGTGGCTCCCACGCCTGACCGCCGTGCGCCTTGCGTTGGCGGCCGCTCTGGGCGCGCTGCTGGTGCCGGTGTGGGGTGCGGCCGGCGGCGCGCTGGGCTTCCTCGCCGCCGAGGCGACCCTCCTGGTGCTGGCGGCGCGGGCGACGGCAATGGCCGGGTTCGGGGTGGCGGTGGCGCGGCCGATGGCGTTCGGCTGCGCCGCGACCCTGCCCATGGCCGCCGCGATCGCCCTCTGGAACGGTGGGACGCTCGGATCCGTGGGCCTCGGTATCCTGACGTACGGTGCCACGCTGGCCGCGGCCTGGCGGCTCGCACGGACCCGGCTGAGGATCATGCATGCCCGAGCCCGCTGACGATCGGCTCGGGACGGCCGTCGAGGAGGGTCCCCGGCCTCGGGCGTACCTGCGCGCGCCCACCGCGGGCGAGGCCGTCCACGAGGTGGACCGCGCGATCCTGCGTACCGTCACCTACGCCGGCCTGTTCGAGTGCCCGCTGGACCTGGGCGAGCTGGAGCGATCCCTGCTCGACGTCCCCGCGGCCGCGCCGCTCATCGCCGAGCGCCTGGGCCGGCCGTACCTTCGCCGGCGGCTCGTCAGCAGCGGCGGGCAGGTCCACCCCAGGGGCCGGGAGCGCTGGATCGGGGAGCGGGACGGCAGGCGCCGCCACACCCGCCGCCTGCTGGAGCGCCACGGCCGTCTGCTGCGCCTGCTGGGCCGCTTCCCCTTCGTGAAGCTCGTCGCGCTCTCGGGCGCGTGCGCCCACGACAACGCCGCCGACGACGACGTGGACGTCTTCCTGGTGACGCGCCGCGGGCGGGCCTGGGCGGTGTCGCTGGCGCTGACCCTCCTGGCGAAGGCGGCGGGCGTTCGCCGGACGTTGTGCCTCAATTACCTCGTGGACGAGGACGCGATGGCGCTGCCCGAGCGCGACGTGTTCACGGCCTTCGAGATCGTGGGTCTGAAGCCGCTGGCGGGCCGTTCGGCGTACCGGCGCTTCGTGGACGCCAACCGGTGGGCGGCCGAGCGGTTCCCTAACTTCTTCGCGCGCCACCAGGAGCTCTCCGAGTCGGTGCCGGAGCCGGCTTGCCCCCGCTGGCTCGAGGTGGTGCTCGACCTGGGTCCAGCCCAGGCCCTGGAGGCGGCCTCCCGCCGGCTCCTGGGAGCCTGGCTGCGCGGCAAGGGCGCCGGGCGGCCCGGCGTCGTACTGACCGCGCATCGCCTCAAGCTCCACACCCACGACCACGCGCCCCGCCTCCTGGAGGCCTTCGGCCGCGCGCTGCGCGATGCGGAAGGACGGGCGTTCCCGTGAAGCACGAGACCCGCGTCCTCGAGCCGCGCGAGTCGGTGGGCTGGCCCGGGTGGTGCTGCTCGTACTGCGCGGCGCCTCTGGAGGAGAGGCCCCACGGCCTCTTCTGCGCCGCCGAGGGGCGCTACTTCGCGACACACGAGGGCGTGCACCGCCTGCTCCCCGATGATCGCCGCCGCGAGCTGCTCGCCGGCCTGGAGCTCTACCAGCGGGTGCGCAGGGACGAGGGCTGGCGGGCCGAGCCCACGCTGCCCGACGTGCCCGAATCGCACGTCCACGCGGCGGTCTGGGCGGAGCGGTCGGCGCGGTTCCGTGAGGCGTCAGGCCTCCTCGTCGACCGGCTCGGACGCGGTCCCTGGCGCGTGCTCGAGGTGGGCGCAGGCTGCTGCTGGGCGTCGATCCGCCTCCTCGAGTGGGGACACCGCGTTTGCGCCACGGACGTGAACCTGGACCCGGAGGACGGGCTCCTGGCTGCCGAACGCGTGGACGCACGCGGACGGGACCTGCCCCGCGCCGAGGCCGACATGGAGGCCCTTCCTGTGGAGCCCGCGGCGTTCGACCTGGTCCTCGCCGCCGGCTCGCTCCACCACGCGCAGCACCTCACCCGGACCTTGGTGGAGCTGCGCCGGGTGACGCAGAGAGGGGGCGTGCTGCTGGTGCTGGACTCGCCGGTGTACCGGCGCCGCGAGGACGGCGAGGCGATGGTGGCCGCCCGGATGCGGGACCTGTCTCGCCGCTACGGTCTGGCCGTGGGGCGCGAGAGCCAGTCGTCGTACCTGGTCCTGGGCGAGATCGAGGCCCTCTTCCGTGGCGCGGGCTGGCAGGCCGAGGTGCACGGCTGGCCGAGCCTCCCGTCCGAGCTGGGCCGCGACCTGGTATCTCTGGCGCGGCACCGCCGCAGCACCGCCCGGTTCCCGATCGTCCTGGCGCGGCGCGATGGCTAGCCCGGTGCGGGCGACCGCCGTCTTCGACCTCGAGGCGCCCGGGTACGACCTCGGGTTCGGGACCAACCCGGCCGGCCTCGTCTTCCGCCGGGTGTTCCAGGGTTGCCTGCTCCAGGCGATCCCTTCGGGCGCCCGCGTCCTGGACGTCGGCTGCGGGACCGGCGAGGACGCGCTGTTCCTGGCGGAGGCGGGCTTCACGGTCCGGGGCGTGGACCCGTCGCCGGCGATGGTGGGGCGGGCGCGCGCGAAGGCGGCGGCGCGGGAGATCCCCGAGTCACGGCTGAGCTTCGAGGAGCGCGGGGCGGAAGACCCGTGGGACGGCTCCGGTCCGGCCTTCGACGGTGCCTACTCCGACTTCGGAGCCATTAGCTGCGCGGATCCCGCCCGGGCCGGCGACGCTCTGGCCCGGGCGCTTCGGCCGGGCGCGCCGGTGGTACTGAGCCTGCTCGGCCGGTACCCGCTGCCCGCGCTCATCCACCGTCTCGTGACCGGCCGTGGCGAGCCGCGGAGCCGCCGGCCTCCCCGCGTGGCGGGGGTCCGGGTGCCGGTCTGGTACGCCACTCCGGCAGGGGCGAGGGTGCGGCTCGGGTCTGCGTTCGCGTGGCGCGGCGCCCGCGCGCTCGGCGTGCTTCTGCCCGGGCCGGACCATCGGGCCTGGCCGGAGCGGAACCCCCAGCTCTTCGCCCTGCTCGCGGCGGCGGAGAGCCTCGTGCGGGAATGGCCGGTGCTGCGCGGGCTGGGGGACCACCTGGTCCTGGAAGGGGTGCGGCGGTGAGGCTGCCGGGCTTTCGTCCTGCGCGCCGGGCGGCAAACCTGGATCTGCTCGTCCTGGCCGTCTCGAACCGCTGCGATCAGCGCTGCCGGCATTGCCAGATCTGGATGGGCCGGAGCGCGCAGCGAGAGCTGCGCCTGGAGGAGCGGCTGGCCGTCGTCGAGGACGCCCTGGCCTGCGGCGTCTCCCACGCGCTGCTGACCGGAGGCGAGCCACTGCTCTCGACCCAGCTCTGGCCCATCGCGCGGCGGTTCCGCGAGGGAGGCGTCCGCCTCCTGCTGGCCACCAACGGGATGCTCCTGGGCCCCTACGCGGCCGAGGTGGGCGCGTTGTTCGACGAGGTGTACGTCAGCCTCGACGGTGCCTCCGCCAGCACGCACGACGGTGTCCGGGGCGTGGCTGCCTTCGCCCGCCTCGCCGCCGGTGTCGCCCGCCTGCGACGGGCCGCTCCCCAGGTGGCGGTGGTGGCCCGCTCGACGCTGCACGCCGCCAACGTCGGCGACCTCGAGGCGATCGTGTCCGCCGCCCGCCGCCTCGGCGTCCACCACGTCTCGTTCCTCCCCGTTGACGCCTCCTCCGGCGCGTTCGGGGGGGAGCCACAGGCACGCCGGTCGCTGGTCCCGCTGCCGGAGCAGGTCAGCGGCTTCGAGGCGGCGGTCGAGAGGCTCGCGCGGGAGGGGGCGCTCGCGGGCGGCTTCGTGCTGGAGGACGCGGCCGGCCTGCGACGCATCGCGCGGCACTTGGCGGCGAGCGCGGGGGGGGGGCGGTTCGAGCGGCCGCCCTGCGACGCCCCGTGGTGGTCGTCGGTCGTCGAGGCGGACGGCCTGGTGCGGCCCTGCTTCTTCCACGCGGCGGTGGGCGACGCACGAGAGGGCCTGGGCCGGGTGCGCTCGTCGCCGGCCTACCGCTCGGCCCTCGCCCGCGTCGCGGCGCCGAACGAGACGTGCTCGCGCTGCGTGTGCCCGAAGAAGGGCGCGCCGCGCCGCACGAGAGTGATGGCGCGGGGAACGGCGTGAGCGCGCCGCGCCGGCGGCCGGTGGTGCTCTACAACCCCCGCGGCGAGGGGCACATCCTCCCCCTCGCGCTCGTCCACCTCGGCTCGGCGCTCGAAGGGCGCCGCGTGGCCGTCGTGGACGGTCGCGTGGACCCGGAAGCGGCGTCGCGCGTGGCCGAGCTGGCCCGTGACGCGGTGTGCCTGGGCGTGACCGTCCTGACCGGTGCTCCCATCCTGGACGCGCTGCGAGTGACCCGGGCCGCCCGGGCGGCCCGGCCCGACCTGCCCGTCGTCTGGGGCGGGTGGCATCCCTCGCTGCTGCCGGAGCAGTGCCTGGCCTCCGGCGTCGTGGACGCCTGCGCGAGCGGGCAGGGAGAGAGGACGTTCGCCGAGGCTCTGGAGGCGATCGAGGCCGGCGCGTCGTTTGCCGGTGTCCCGGGGCTCGTCTGGCGGCGCGGCGAGGAGGTCGTGCGGAATCCCCCGCGCCCGTTCGAGGACGTGAACCGGTTCCCTCGTGCCGATTTCAGCCTCCTGGACCTGGAGCGCTACTTCCGGTTCCGCGGGGTGCGACGGCTCGACTACTGCTCCAGCCAGGGGTGCCCCTTCCAGTGCTCGTTCTGCGCCGACCCGATGGTGTACCGCCAGCGTTGGAGCGGGTTGAGGGCGGAGCGTGTGGTGGCGGAGCTGCGCGAGCACATCGAGCGCTACCGGCTGGCCGAGGTGTTCTTCAACGACGACAACTTCTTCACCGATATCAGGCGCACGGAGGCCGTCTGCCGCGGGCTGCTCGATGCCGGCCTGAGGATCCGCTGGTTCGGGACGGGCCGGGCCGACCTGCTGCGACGGCTCGGCGACGAGCAGCTCCGGCTGCTCCGGGAGAGCGGCTGCTACAAGGTCAACGTCGGCGCCGAGAGCGGCAGCCCGGAGCTGTTGAAGGCCATCAAGAAGGGGACGCTCGTCGAGGAGGTCCTGGAAACGGCGGAGAAGCTCCACCGCTACGGCATCGGTGCGCGCTTCTCGTTCATCGCGGGCTTCCCGGCGGAGCCGGAGTCCAGCCTGGCCGAGACCTACCGGACGGCCAAGGCGCTGAAGGACATCGACGGGTCGTTCGAGACCCCCATCTACTTCTACGCCCCCTACCCCGGCACGGAGCTGTTCGCCCGCATGCCCGCGCTCGGGTTCACCGCGCCGCGGCGGCTGGAGGAATGGGAGCACGTCGACCTGGACCACTCGATCGGCCCCTGGATCTCGCGGCCGGTGCGCAAGTGGGTTCCCCGGTACAACTTCTACCTGCGCCACGCCTACCTGAGGCCGTCCCGCCGGGGCGGGGGGATCCTGCACCGCGCAGCCCGGGCGCGTGTCCGGACGGGGTTCTACGGACTCGACCTGGAGCGCCGGCTCGTCGCGGCGGCCCGCCGGCTCGCGTCCGGGTCCGACCGCCAGCAACCGGCCATCGCGGAGGATTAGGTGGGCGGGTTCGCGCCGCTTCTGGCTGTCGACCCTCGACTGGCTGAAGAGGATCCATGAAACCCAAGGTCGTCCTGTTCTTCCCTTCCTACTACTCGGACGAAGCCGCCCCCCCGCTGGCGCTCATCCACCTCGCGGCACCGCTCGTCGAGCGGGGGTTCGAGGTCCGGATCGTCGACTCCGCGGTGACCGGGGACAGCGCCCGCGCGGTGATCGCGGCGTGCGAGGGCGCCCTCTGCCTGGGGATCAGCATCGTGACCGGGCCGATGATCACCGAGGCGGTGGCGGTGGCGCGGGCGGTGCGCGTGCGCCATCCCGGCCTGCCCGTCGTGGCCGGGGGCTGGCACCCGTCGATCCTCCCCGAGCAGACCCTGAGCTCGCCGCTGGTCGACGCGGTGGTGAAGGGGCAGGGGGAGGTGACGTTCGCCGAGATCGTGGAGCGGTATGCCCGGAAGGAGCGCGATCTCACCGGCATCGAGGGCTGCCTGTTCAAGCGGCAGGGTACGATCGTGCGGAACGGCGACCGCGGCTACACCGACATCAACGCCCTGCCGCCCCGTCCGTTCCACCTCGTGGACTTCGAGGAGTACGCGCGGCGGTGCCGGGGCCTGCGCTGGATCCTCTACTGCACGTCGCACGGCTGCCCCTGGGACTGCTCCTACTGCTCCAACGCCTCGGTCTACGGCCGCAACTGGAAGCCCCTGCGGCCCGAGACCGCCGTCGCGGAGATGGCGGAGCTCGGCACCCGGTACCGGCTCCAGGTCGTCGACGTCATCGACGACAACTACCTGGTGCGGCGCGACCGGGCGATGGAGATCGCGGAGGGGCTTCTGGCGGCGGGGACGAGGTTCTCCTACTACGTCCAGACGCGGACGGACCAGATCGACCGCCTGAGCGACGGGGAGCTGGAGCTTCTCGCCCGCAGCGGCCTCAGCCGCATCTTCTTCGGCCTGGAGTCGGGCTCGGCCCGGGTGCTGCGGTCGGTGAACAAGCGCCTCGACCTGGCCACGGCCTACCGGACCGCGGAGCGCTGCTATCGGGCCGGGATCCAGACCTCGTTCAACCTGATCTTCGGCCTCCCCGCGGAGGAGCCGGAGGACGTGCGCCAGACGCTCGCCATGGTGGACGAGCTGGGACGGCGCAACCCGGAGGCCGCCTTCTTCACGAACATCTTCTCGCCCTACCCGGGCTCGCCGATCTTCCCCGAGGCGGTCCGGCGAGGCGTGAAGGAGCCGCAGTCGCTCGAGGAGTGGGCGGCCTTCCATCCGAAGGTCCAGGTCCTCCCGTGGCTGAACGGGGCACCGCATGCCCGGATCCAGCGCATCCGCGACTACGTCCGGATCGGCTACTCCGCGGCGCACATGGTCGTCCACCGGCCCCAGGGATCGAGGGCCGTGCTCCGCAGGCTGTTGCAGCGGCTCGCCCGTTGGCGGCTCCGCACGATGAGGGTGGAGTGGCCCCTCGAGGTCTGGGCCCTCAAGGCGTGGCATCTCCTCAAGGAGCGGCGGCAGCCCGCCCTCATCAACTGAGCGTGGATCGAGCTTGCCTCCGCGATCGCCCCGGCCGGACCGCACGGTGAAGGTCGTGCTCTTCAACCCGAGGAGCAACGCCTCGGGCAAGCGCGTGCTCCCCTTCTCGCTCCTGGCCCTTGGTGCCGTCCTGGAGGGGCGCCACCAGTACGCGATCGTGGACGGCAACGTCGAGACGGATCCGCTGCGCCTCTTGCGCGAGCACATCTCCGCCGGGGCCGGGGTCCTGGCCGTCACCGCCATGCCGGGACCGCAGCTCGCGGCCGCGGTGCACGCGTCGTCCACCCTCAAGCGGGAGTTCCCCCGGCTCATCAGCGTGTGGGGAGGCTACTTCCCGACGGAGCACCCGCAGGTGTGCCTGCGCGCGAGCCACGTCGACTACGTGGTCCGGGGCCATGGCGAGGAGCCGCTCCTGCGGCTCCTGGAGGCCCTGGAGTCCGGCGCCGGGCCACCACCCGCCGCAGGGCTGGCCTGGCGGGAGGGGGACGGGTTCCGACAGGGGGCGGTGGCGCCCGTCCCGGACCCGCAGGAGCTGCCGCCGTTCCCGTTCCATCGCCTCGACGCCCCCGCGTACGTCCGCCGCACGTTCCTGGGGAGGCGCACGCTCGGTTACCACTCCAGCTACGGCTGCCCCTTCACCTGCAACTTCTGCGGCGTGGTGAGCCTCACCGGCGCGCGGTGGCGTGCCCAGTCCGCCGGGCGCGTGGCCGCGGCCGTGCGTGACTACGTCGGCGCCTGGGGCGTCGACGCCGTGGAGATGTACGACAACAACTTCTTCACCGCCGAGGAGCGCGCCGGCGAGTTCGCCGACCGTATCCGCCCGCTGGGCATCGCATGGTGGGGCGAGGGCCGGATCGACACGCTGCTCAAGTACCGCCCCGCCACGTGGACGTCGCTCCGCGCGTCGGGCCTGCGCATGGTGTTCCTGGGGGCGGAGTCGGGGTCGGCGGAGACGCTCCGGCGCATGGACAAGGGCGGCACGCTCCGCCCCGGGATGGCCCTCGAGCTCGCCGCGCTGCTGCGCGGTCAAGGCATCGTCCCCGAGTTCTCCTTCGTGGTCGGCAATCCCCCCGAACCCGAGGAAGACACGGCGCTGACGCTCGATCTCGTCTCCCGGATCAAGCGCGCGCACCCGGCGGCCGAGATCATCCTCTACCACTACACGCCCGTGCCGGTGCCGGGGGCGCTCCTGGACGCGGCCCGCGCGGGCGGGTTCCGGTTCCCGGAGACCCTGGACGACTGGGTGTCGGGGCGGTGGCAGCGCCTCGCGCTGCGGCGTGGCGAGGGCCTGCCCTGGCTGCGGCGCGGATGGCGGGAGCGGGTCCGGGACTTCGAGCGCGTGCTGAACGCCTACCATCCCACCAGCACCGATCCACGCCTCACCGGCTGGCGACGCCGGGTGCTGCGTGCCGCCAGCGCCTGGCGCTACCACAGCGGCGTCTACCGGTTCCCGCTGGAGCTTCGCGCCCTCCAGCGGGCCTTCCGCTACCAGCGACCGGAGACGGCGGGGTTTTGAGCCGGCTGGCCTGGCGGCCGTTCCGCGAGCCGCCGGAGCTGGACGTGTCCACCGCCTATGCCCGTTGGGCCGAGACGTACCCGCGCGAGCCCGCGAACGAGCTGATGCGCCTCGAGCAGCGCGAGGTGCTCCGGCTCCTGCCGGAGCTGGCGGGTCGCAGGCTCGTGGACCTCGGCTGCGGGAGCGGCCGTTACCTGGCGAAGGCGGCCGCCCTCGGCGTCGGCCCGTCCGTGGGCCTCGACCCTGCTCCGGCCATGCTCGCGCGGGCGGCGGGGCTCGGCGCGCGGCTGGTCGGCGGCGCGCTGCCGGCGCTGCCCTTCCGGGACGGCAGCTTCGACGTCGCGGTGTGCGGCCTGGTGGTGGGCCACCTACCGGAGCTGGCGCCGGCGCTCGCGGAGATGGCGCGGGTGCTCCGGCCGGGCGGCGTGCTCGTCTACTCCGACCTGCATCCGGAGGGGGAACGCCACGGCTGGCGGCGGACGTTCGTCGCCGCCGACGCGCGCGAGTACGCGGTCCGGCACTTCGTGCACTCCCTGGAGGCACACTTCGAGGCGTGCGCGGCGGCGGGACTGGCGGTGGAAGAGGTCGCGGAGCCAAGGGTGGAGAGCGTCCGCCGGTGGCGTGGTGCGCCGGCGGCGGTGGTGGTGCGGGCCGGCCGCCGGCAGGCGGCCCGGCGTTGAGGCCGCCGGGGACGGTCGTCCTGCGCAACGCCCGGGTGTGGCGGGACGGGGCGGCCCGCGCGGGCGAGCTGGTCCTCGCGGGGGGCCGGGTGGCGGCTTCCGCGGAGACGAGCGCGCCCGGCGGGACCGAGGTCGACCTGGGGGGTCGCCTGCTCCTCCCGGGCCTGGTGAACGGCCACGACCACCTGGACTTCTCCACGTTCCCACCCATCGGGCGGCCGCCGTACGCGAGCGCCTACGAGTGGGCCGCGGACGTGAACGCGGGCGACGGCGACCCGGCCGCCAAGGCCGCGCTCTCCGTCCCCCTCGCCGACCGCCTGTTCCTCGGGGGCTTGAGGAATCTCCTGTCCGGGGTGACCGCGGTCGCGCACCACGGCCCGTATCACCGCTCGCTCGGACGCGAGGGCTTCCCCGTGCACGTCCTCTCGCGCTATCAGTTCGCCCACTCACCCGGGCTTACCCCGCACCTCAGGCGGACCTACCGCAGCACGGACCGGAGGATCCCCTGGATGATCCACGTCGCCGAGGGGAACGACGCCCGCTGCTGGGAAGAGGTGCGCGCGCTCCGCACCGCCCGCCTGCTCCGGGAGAACACGGTCCTGGTCCACGCCATCGCGCTCGGCGCCGAGGACCGGGCCGCGATCGCGGAGGCGGGCGCCTCGGTGGTCTGGTGTCCGGAGTCGAACCGGCATCTCTACGGCACGACGGCGGGGGTGCGGGAGCTCCTCGAGGCGGGCGTGCGCGTCGGTTTGGGCAGCGACAGCCCGATATCGGGTGTCCGTGACGCCCTCTCGAACCTGGCCGCCGCCCACCGAGAGGCGGTCCTTGGGACGGATGCCCTCCTCGGCCTGGCCGGGCCCTCGACCGCGGAGGTGGCGCGACTGCCCGGCGGACGGCTGCGGCCGGGCGACCGGGCGGACGTGGCCGCGTTCCGGTCGCTGGAGGGGCTCCTGGCGGGGGATCGCGACGCGCTCGAGCTGGTGCTGATGGAGGGCCGGCCGCTCTACGGAGACGCCGACCTGATGACGGCGCTCGGGGCACCAGGATGGCCGCTGAGCGTGGACGGGCGGGCGCGGCGACTGGAACGGAGACTGGGACGCCGGGCCGCCGCCTTGTTGCGCGCGCATCCCGGGGTGCGCGAGGTCTCCTGGGCTGCGGGACTGGACATCGACACGGACGAGCGAGGAGGACTACGGGGATGAGGAAGGGATGGGCGGTTCTGATCTCGGGGCTGGCGGTGTTGGCGGCGGCGGAGCCCGCCGCCGCCGTCTCCGCCTTCGCACGGCGCTACGGGGTGAGGTGCCACTTCTGCCACGACGGTTACCCCAAGCTCAACGCCGTGGGCCAGCGCTTCAAGGAGCGAGGGTTCCGGATGGAGAACGAGGGCGACTTCGACGCCGACGCGTGGCTGCGATCGGTGCCCGTGACGGTGCGCCCGCAGGTGAACCGGTTCTTCATCGAGGACGGCGACGGCACCACCACCGGCTACGTCAAGGTGATAGCGCCCGGCAACCTAGGCGGGCGCCTGGCGTACTGGGTCGACGACGCCGTGCTGATCACCGAGGGCGACGACAACTTCCGGCACGTGGAGCCGGACAACGCCTGGGCGCGCGTGGAGATCGTCCCCGAGGGCAAGCTCTATGTGCGCGCGGGCCGGATCGAGCTGGACCTGCCGTTCACGCAGGCCCGCACGCCCCACCTCCTCCCGTACGAGATCTACTTCGCCAACACCGGGTTCGAGACCGACTCCCTCGGCTTCCACCAGGAGGGCGTCGAGGTCGGCGGCGACCTTCCCGGGGACGGCCGCTGGTCCGCGGCGGTCGTGAGCGGGCACGACTCCGCGGAGATGGAGGCCCTCTCGGACGACGTGGACGACTTCGAGGCGAACGTCTACCTGCGCGCGAGCCGGCGCCTGGAGCGCCACCGGATCGGTGCCTTCGCGTACTTGGGGCGCAACACGCTGGCGACCACCGTGCCCGGGGTGGGGGCGCAGGGCCCGGCGGTGCTGGTCTGGGACGACGACCTGCTGCGTTTGGGGGTGGACGCGAGCGTCTGGGTGGATCGGCTCAACCTGTACGGCCTGTACATGTACGGGCGGAACGACAACTCCATCGCCGACCGCGCGAACCCTTCGGGGACGGGCGAGAGCCTCTCGTTCAGCGGCGGGTTCGTCCAGGCGGACCTGCACCTCCGCGACTGGATGGCGCTCACCGCCCGCCTCAACGTGGTGAGCCGGCCGCCCGGCCGCAGCGCCGGCTCGAGGGAGACGCTCTCGAGCGTCTTCCCGGGCATCAAGCTGTGGGCGCTGGAGAGGATCAAGCTCTCCTTCGAGTACGGCTTCCACAACCAGGACCGGCCCAACTTCGGCGCGGTGCAGGCGGAGCTGGTTCTGTAGGACCCGCGGTCGGTACGATCGGCTTCAGCCACGGAGGCACGGCGCGGCTCCGCCGCAACCAAGGGACGACGGCCGCGCGGTCGAGGGTCAGACATCCTCGACTTTCGATCGGAACGCGGAAGGCGGGTCGGGTTCAGGCACGGCGAGAACCCCCCGGGCGCTTCCCTGGCCGCTCGTGACCGCATACCCTCTCCTACCTCGTGAGCCCTGTGCCTCCGTGGCGTCGTCTCATCCGCCGGGGGCCGTCGGCCGCCCTTCCGGTCGCGGTGGTGGCGCTCCTGGCCGGACAGGTGGCGCTGGGCGTCCTGCCCGCGGCGACGTCTCTCCGTCACGACTTCGCCGGCTACTACGTGGCAGGCCGGCTGGTCCGCGAGGGCCGGCCCCTGGACCGCGTCTACGAGCGGGACTGGTTCCAGGCCCAGGCCAGGAGGGCCGGCGTGGCCGGCCTGGCTTCCTTCGTACCGCAGCCGCCGCCCGCCGCCCTGCTCCTCGCGCCCCTGGCCGGCGCGCCGCTGCTCGCCGCCAAGGCGGTCTGGACGGTGGTGCTCGCCGCCGCGATGCTGGGCAGCTTCTTCTCCCTGCGCGGCGTCCTGCCGGTCTCCGGGTGGCTCCTCGGCCTGATCGTGCTGCTGCCCGGATGGGCCCTCGCCAACGCGTTCGCGTACGGCCAGCCGTACCCCCTCGTGCTGCTGGCCCTCTGCACCTCGCTAGGGGCCCTTCACTCGGGCCGCCCCTTCCTGGCGGGGCTCCTGCTCGCCCCCGCGCTGGCGTTCAAGCTCTACGGCATCCCTTTCGTCTTGCACCTCGCCTGGACCCGGCGGTGGCGTGCGCTGGCCGGATGCGCCGCCGGCGCCGTCCTGCTCGTGGCCGCCAGCGTGGCCGCGGCCGGGACCACGGTGCACCGGATCTACCTGCGCGAGGTGCTGCCGGCCAGCCTCGCCGGCCGAATCCAGGATCCCTATTCGACGGTGTGGGGGAGCCCCGCGAGCCTGGCGCACCGCCTGTTCCAGCACGAGCCCGACCTGAACCCCTCGCCGGCGACGGACCGGCCGCCGCTGGCACGGGCCCTCGCCCGCGGGCTGCCGGTGGCCATCGTCGCCGTGGCCGTGCTCGCGGCGCGGCGCGCGGCAAGCGGACGGCTCGCGCGGGAGTGGGCCGCGGTCGCGCTGGCCACCCTGGCCGCCTCGCCCCTCACCGCCTCCTACCACTTCGTGATCCTCGTGCTCCCGGTCGCGGTGCTGCTGGCGGAGCTGCCGCGGCCCGGCCCGCGGGCGGCGGTCCTCGGCCTCCTCGCCTTCGCCGGCTCGCCCGCGACCCATCACTTCGCCTCTCTCGCGTCCGGATGGGGGAACCTGCTCGCCTACCCGCGGCTGGCGACGGTGATCGCGCTGCTGATCCTGGCGCTCGCGCCCCTCCTGGGCGCGCGGCGGACCGTCGCCGCGGTGCTGGCCGGCGCCGCCGTGGCCGCGACCGCCGCATCGAGTCCCGCCGAGGCACGGTGGCAGCGGATCGAGGAGGCGCGGGGCTACCTGTGCGCCGAGCCGGTGGCGTGCCCACGGGGTCTGGCCTGGGTCGAGGTCGCTCCGACCGCCGACCGCCTTGCCGTCCGGCATCCGGGCGGCGGCCTCGAGCGCGGGCCGGGGGATACGGTGGCGCCGCGATGCGGCGGCGGGACGCTGACGTTCGCGCGGGCGGAGACCGGCGACCCCCTGGCGCCTCGCAGCGCGGACCAGGACGCCGACTCGCGCGCAGCGGTCCGGGTCTTCGTGGACCGCGGCAGCGGGGAGCTGCGCGAGGCGGCAGGGGCCGGAGCGAGGGTGCTCTACCGCGGCGAGCCGAGGCGCCCGCGGCTCTCGCCGGACGGATCGTGGGTGGCCTTCCAGGCCTGGGAGGGTGGGTCGTGGGACGTCTGGGCGGTCGAGCGGTCCAGCGGCCGGCGCGTGCGGGTGACCTCGGACCCCGCGAACGAGGTCGAGCCGGACTGGACGCTGTCGGGAGACGGGATCGTGTTCGCCTCGGACCGGCGCCGCGGCCTGGGATCGACGGCCCTCTACCGCGTTCCGTTTCCTCCCTGACGGCCCGCCGGTGCCGACGGGCCGCGGACCGCCCGGCCCGTGGCGTACATGGTCGCGGCGCGGGCGCCTGCGGTGAAGCGGACGAGGGGCACGCCGGCCCGCCACCGGCCGGCCTGCGGTGCGTCGTCGTAGACGACGATGAGGTCGGCCTCGGAGCCGGCGGCCACGACCGTCCTCGGATCGCGGGGAAGGTGGGCGGCGATCCGGTTGCCGTCGACCGACCGTGTGGCGAGGGCCCGCGCCAGCTCTCGCGCGCGCCGGACGTCGCCCCCGCCGCGCCGTATCCTCTCCACGTAGCGTTCGACCTCCTCGGCGGGCACCGGTGGGGCGGCCACGGCCAGGCGTCCGCCCCGCGGAAGGTGGTCCCGGGCGAAGCTCGCGATCCGGAGGGCCAGGACGGTCGAAGGATCCCGGTTCGCCTCCGCCACCAGGGCCTCGCTCCGCCGGAGCCAGCCCACCGCGGTGGTGGCCAGTACCAGCGCGAGGACGGCCGCGGCGATGGGTCGCGTCCGGCCACGCGAAGCGCTCCAGAGGGCACCCACGGCAAGGCCGGCGAGGGCGCACGCGGCCGCGGCGGGCACGTGGGCGAGTCGCTCCGAGACGCGGCCGCTCCCAACCGGGAACTCGTGGCCCGCGACCGCCACCGCCGCGGTCATGAGGGTCACGTACGCGGCCGCCCAAACCAGCGGGCGCGGCCGCCGTGCCATCGCCCAGGCCGCGCCCAGAGCGGCCAGGACGAGCAGCACATCGCCGGAGTACTCGCGCAGCTTCCCCCACAGGAAGCCCAGACGCGTCAGGGCGCCGGAGGCGGAGGAGTGGTCCAGGACGTAGGTGCCGTCCGGGGAAAGGCCGCGCCACCAGAGTGACCAGGCCAGCGGTGCCCATGCGAAGAGGAGGAAGCGCTGGGCCAATCTACGCGGGGACCAGTGCCACGCCGCGGCGGCGACCGCGATCGCGGCGCCGATCCACGCCTCGTAGCGGCAGAGGCAGGCGAGGCCGACGAGGAGGCCCGCCGTCCGCTCGGAGCCGCGGTGCAGGGCGGCCGCGCCCCCCAGCAGGAGCAGCAGCATGGCCGCCTCCTGGTAGGGGACGAGGGAGTAGTAGACGAACAGGGGATGCAGTGCGGCGAGGAGCCCCCCACTTCGGGCGGCGGCGCCGCCCACGACCGGCGCGAGCGCGAGTGCGAGGGCCACGGGGAAGAGCGCCCCAACCGCCGCGAACACGAGGCGGGTCCACGTCGGATCGGGATCGGCGGCACGCGTCAGGAAGACCAGGAGCTGCGGAAGGGGGAGCTGGTAGGCGAGGACGAGGGTATCGGAGTGCGCCAGGCGGGCGACGGCGTCCCCGCCGTGCACGCCGGGGTACGTCAGGACCAGGCGCGCCCGCACGGCCGCACCGGCTGCGAAGAGCAGGAGGGCGTCGGCGGTACGGAGGCGGTCCGCTCCCGGATCGGTCCGCGTGGTATACTTTGTGTTCCCGTTCGCGACATCTCCGGAAGGAAGCATGCAGGAGCTCCTCGAGATCCTCGCGGCCATGGTCGCCAGCAAGAGCCGGGCCGAGGATCCGAAAGAGCTGATCCTCGACATGGCCGAGCGGGTCGTCAAGGCGGTGGTGACCCAGTTCGGGTGCAAGCCCGACGAGGTGGCCATCATGATCCTCACCGCCGACGGAAAGCACCTGCGCTTCGCCGCTCCCCGCAAGTTCGCCGATCTCGGCACCATCCCCGTGACCAAGCGCGACTCGATAGCGGTGGGCGTGTTCGGCCGGAAGGCGGGGGAGGCGGTGAACAACGTGCCGATGGTGAAGCACGTCGCGTTCTTCGAGAGCGTCAAGCTGCGCGACCGGCCGGTGCCCATCCAGAAGATGGTGACCGTCCCCATCCTCTTCCGCGGCGAGGCGGTGGGCGTCGCCCAGATCAGCCGGAAGGGCGAGAACCCGACCGAGGCCGGTCCGGACTTCACCCAGGCGGACGTGCACCGGGCGGAGCAGTTGTTCTCGGCGGTCGCGCCGCACTTGATGGAGGCTCGGCCGGAGAGATTCTAGGTGATGAGGCAATTGGCGAGGGTCGACCACCGTACGGTCGCCCGGTCGACCTCTACTGTTCCTTAGATAGTAGAGCGCGCGGTTCCGCCATTCGAGGCAGGCGGAACCGCGCGGCCGACCGTCTCATTCCAGGCCCGCTCGAATTATCCCCGAGTCGTCCCCGATGAAGGGTCGCGGGCCGGGACCGGCCGGGATCGCGGTGACCTGGAAGCCGTCCTCGCCGGGCGTCAGCTCGAAGCGGTAGCCCCTTCGCTGGAAGCCGTTGGCCTGGACGGGCACGTCCAGGCGTAGCCCGGCGGTCTGCAGCAGCTCACCCAGGGTGCCGTACCGTCCCTGCTTCCTGTGGAATGCTTCCTGGAAGGTGATGAGGTGGCGCAGCGTGGCCACTGCCGGCATCTCGGCCGGCATGAGCTGTCGCGGGCTCCGCTCGCGGGCGCGGAAACGCCGGTTGGTCCCGAAGCCGCGGCTGGTGGTGCTGCCCTGCTGGCTGCGGTAGGCATCCGCGAGCCGCTCTCCGGCTTCGGCGCCGTCCATCGGCGGCTCCTGGTCCAGGAAGCCGAAGTCCTGCGCGGGTGGCGCCGGGCGTTGGGCGCGCTCGACGGGGGGGCGGACCCGCTCCGGAGCGTCCACGCCCACGGTTCCTTCGTCGGGGAGGCGGGCCTCCCGGCGGGTCTCGGTTCGGGCCGGGTCCGTTCTCGACACGGGCGTGCGATCGCCGGCGGGGGCCGGACCGTCCTCCGGCCTCGCGTCCGTCTCTTCGCGCCGTGCCTGTTCCGTCCGGGCCTCCTCGACGGGACTCGTGTCCTCCGGTGGCGGCGTGGTGCGGAGGGGGTGGGCGGTCGGCTCGGTGGTCCGGGCTTCCTCGGCGGGGACGACCGTCTCCCGGTCCGCCGTGTCGGTCCTGCCGGACATCCGCTGGAACAGGAGCCAACCTCCCACGCCCACGGCGCCCAACACGACGAGCGCTGCTGCGGCCAGACCGATCCAGAGGCCGGATCGGGAGGACGTCCGGGCGGCCGCGACAGCCGGGCGGGCGGCGGCGGGCCGAGGCGGGGGAGGGGACACCCGGGGCGGGGGCGGCACGGAGGGCCGGGTCGGAGGCGGCGCTGCGACCTGGCTGGGAGGGGGGGACACCGCGGTCGGCGCGGCCTGCATGGTCGGCGACTCCGGCCGGCCGGGCGGGCCCCCGAGGAGCATGGTGGCGGGAACCCCCGCGGTCGGCGTCTCGGACTGGCGGAGCGTTGGCATCGAGCCCGCCCGGGTGAGCGCCAGGAGGTCGTCCGCGAGCTCCCTTCCCGACTGGTAGCGTCCTTCCGGCGACTTGGTCAGCGCCTTCGTGATGATCCGCACCGCCTCGTCGGACAGGGTCGGCTCCATCTCCCGCAGGGGCTGCGGTTCCTCGGTGATGATCTTGAAGATCAGCCCGGTGATGGAGTCGCCGCGGAAAGCCTTCTTTCCCGCGAGCATCTCGTAGAGCACGCAGCCCACCGCGAACAGGTCGCTGCGGCCGTCCAGCTCCGCTCCCTTGGCCTGCTCCGGGCTCATGTACGAGGGCGTGCCCAGCAGGCTGCCGGTGATGGTGAGGTGCTCGCCGGAGTTGGTGACCTTGGCGATGCCGAAGTCGGTCACCTTCACCCGGTCGCCCGCCTCGACCATGATGTTGGCGGGCTTGATGTCGCGATGGACGACGCTGTTCCGGTGGGCGAAGTCCAGGGCGTCCGCCACCTGCGCCCCCAGTGAGGCCGCCCGCTCCAGCGGGATGCGTCCCGCACTTGCGATCACTCGGTCCAGGCCCACACCGTCGATGAACTCCATCGCCAGGTAGCTCGTCCCGTCCGTCTCGCCGATGTCGTAGATGGTGACGATGTTGGGGTGCTTGAGCTGCGCCGAGACCTGGGCCTCGGTCTTGAAGCGCTGGACGAGCTCTTCGAGGCTCGCCCCGGCGGCGGCGAGCCCTTCCAGCCGGATCGTCTTGATCGCCACCATCCGGCCCAGGATCTTGTCCTTGGCCTTGTAGACCGTGCCGAACGCCCCCGCCCCGAGCTTCTTGACGACCTGGTAGCGCCCGGCGATCTCGCTGGGCTCCGACACGGCGGCCTTTGACTGGCTCACGGCAACCTCGCGGGCTTCGGCATGGAACCTCGACTCACCCCGGGGGCCAGCCGAGCTTGCGGCCCCCGACCAGGTGGAGATGGATGTGGTAGACGCTGTAGCCGGCGTCCTCGCCGCAGTTGAACACCAGGCGGAACCCGCGCTCGTCCAGGCCAGCGTCGCGGGCGAGCCGGGTAGCGCGGCGCACCAGCCGGCCCACCAGCGCCTCGTCCCCGTCCTCCAGTTCGAGGACGCTACTGACGTGCCGCTTGGGGATCAGGAGGACGTGGGTGGGGGCCTGGGGACGGATGTCGTGGAAGGCCAGGACCTCCTCGTCCTCGTAGGCCTTCCGACACGGGATCCGCCCCGCGACGATCTCGCAGAACAGGCAGGGCATCGGGCCCCCCAAGTGTACACCTGAAGCAGAGGGGTCGATGGGCGGAGCATCGACGATCCCCAACCCCGACGCCAGTTCGTCCTCGTTCACCCCCGCAGCGCCGGCGAGTCTCGTCGGCTCGACTCCAGCCTTCGCCCGGGCTTCGTCAGCTCATGCGTCAGGGGGTGCCGAAAAACAACCAGCACGAGCCGCTCAGTGGCTCGCCGCGCCCCTCGCGCTCGCCGTCCCGCGACTGTGTGCGTTATTTTCCGGCACCCCCTCAGTTGGGCGGCCCGATCTCCGACTCGCCTCAGCGAATGGAGTACCCGGACACACGCCAGACTCCGTCGGAGTCCGCCATCGGGATCACCGTCTCGACCGCCGAAGCCTTGTTCGCGAACACGGTGTCGTATTGGATGATGACGAATCTCCCGTCCCCGCCCCAGGTGTACACCTTGCCGCCGATCACGCGAGTCGTAGGCGCCTTCTCCGTGTACTCACGCGACCTCAGCTTCCGGGAAACCAGCTTGCCGTGTGGGATCCGAACGCCTCCGACCATCTCACCCCAGTCCGTCTGCTTGACCGCACCCTTGAACACCTTGGCCGCCTGGCTCCACGACGCCGAGTAGTCCCCGCCGTCTACGAGCTTCAGCCAGGATTCGGCGGCAGCCTGTGCTGCGTCCTCAGGCTTGTCGGCTGCCGACGCTACACCCCCAACCACGAACGCGATGAGACACGCCACGATGAAGCCCCTGCGATGAATCATCGCAACCTCCTCTCCTCCTCGTCGATGAACTGCCAATGCGATTTCCCCTTCGCTGCTGCGGCGATCGTCGGTCCAACACCAGCCTGACCGGTGTAAGGGCAATGGGTCCTTTCACACCACCCGCTTGTTGAGGGCGGCGAAGAACTCGCGGATGTTGCGGGCGTTCTGGCCGAAGTCGAGCTTGCCGAACCTGGAGCGCGAGCGCACGCTCACCACGGTGCGACCGCCGGTCCTGCGCACCCGGATCGTGACGTCGTCCTTGAAGCGCAGCACCGGCGTCGTGGCCACGGCCTGCATCTCGCTCCCGGCCGGGCCCTTGCCGGAGCCGACGAGGCTCCAACGGGGGAGGGAGGCGATGGCTTCTTTGGCCGACTCCACGACCCTGGCCTCGGACGCGACGTAGCTCTGGTCCTTCAGGTCCGGGTATTCGGGAGTCGCGCTGGTCTCGACGTCGTTGATCCGCGGCCACGAAGTGAGCAGCAGGACCGCCGCCACTACGAGAACGATCACCACCAGCTTCTTCATGGGCGCTCCGTCAGTCCAGGGGGAGGGGAGCCTGCCGGTCCTGGAGGCCCCGGATCATCTTGCGGGTCATCGACGAGACGGGCAGCCGCGCGATCTCGTCGGGCGTGGCCCAGCGATAGCGATCCGGGTCGGGGGCCGGCGCGCGGAGCAGCCGCGAGCGGTAGGTCTCCACGCGGATCCGCCGGAAGGTGATCGCGTGGCGGGCACGGGCGGCCAGCGGGCCGGGCTCGACCTGGAGCCCATGCCGCTCCCGGACCTCGCGGGCGAGGTCGGGGAGGCCGCGGGATTCGAGCGATGTCTGGGGGACCTCCCAGAAGCGCCCCATCAAGCGGCCTTCGGCCCGCCGGACCAGCAGCACCCGCCCCTGCTCCTCCACCAGCGCCGCCGCGACGGTCACCGCGACGGCAGCCCGCCGTCCCTTGGCCTCCGGCAGCTCCTCCTGGCTGCCCTCGGCCCGGGCCGCGCAGTGGTCCCGCAGCGGGCAGGCCGGACAGGCGGGCCGGCGGGGCGTGCAGACGGTGGCGCCAAGCTCCATCAGGGCCTGGTTCCACTCCCCCGGCGCGGCGCGATCGAGGACCTCCTCCGCGGCCGCGTAGTAGGGCCCCTCGCGACGCCATCGCGGCCCACGGAGCGCTCCGAGCCGAGCCAGCACCCGGCGCACGTTGCCGTCCACGACCGGTAGTGGGACTCCGTGGGCGATGGACAGCACGGCGCTCGCGGTGTAGAGCCCGACCCCGGGCACGGCCAGCGCGGCCTCGAGCGTGCGCGGAAACACGCCGTGGTGGGCCTCCAGGACGTGGCGGGCACCCCGCCGCAGGTTGCGGGCGCGGTGGTAGTAGCCGAGCCCCGACCAGGCGGAGAGGACCGCGTCCTCCGGGGCGGCCGCGAGGGCGGCGACGCCGGGGAAGCGCTGAAGGAAGCTCTCGTAATAGGGGATGGCCGTCTTGACCGTGGTCTGCTGGAGCATGACCTCCGACACCCAGATCCGGTAGGGGTCGCGGGTGCGCCGCCACGGCAGGTCGCGGCGGTTCCGCCCGTACCACCGGAGGAGTCTTCGCCGGAGCGCGGCCGTCAACGGACCCTCTCGATGTCCGCCCCTAGCCCGCGGAGCTTCTCGTCGATCCGGTGGTAGCCACGGTCGAGGTGGTAGACGCGGTCCACGATGGTCTCCCCGCCCGCGGAGAGGCCGGCGAGGACCAGGCAGGCGGACGCGCGCAGGTCCGTGGCCATGAGCTGCGCCCCGGAGAGCGGGGTCGGCCCCGTGACCATCGCGGTCCGCCCGTCCACCCGGACGCTGGCCCCCATCCGCTGCAGCTCCGCGACGTGCATGTAGCGGTTTTCGAAGATGGACTCGGTGATGGTGCTCACGCCCGCCGCCTGGGTCATCAGGGCCATGTACTGCGCCTGCATGTCCGTGGGAAAGCCCGGGTGCGGGAGGGTGGTGACGTTCGAGGCATTGAGCGTGCGGGGGACCCGGACCCGCAGGTTGTCCGGCCCCTCCTCGATCCTCACGCCGGTCTCACGGAGCTTTTCGATCACCGCCCGCAAGTGCGCGGGCCGGCACCCGCGGATCTCGATCTCCCCGCCCGCGATCGCGCACGCCGCGAGGTAGGTCCCGGTCTCGATCCGGTCGGGCAGGACGTCGTGCTCCGCCCCGCGGAGGTTCGGGACGCCCTCGACCCGGATGGTCGGGCCCCCGGCTCCCTGGATGCGGGCCCCCATCTTGACCAGGAGCTCGGCCAGGTCGACGACCTCCGGCTCGCAGGCGGCGTTGCGAAGGACGGTCTCGCCTTCGGCGCGCGAGGCGGCCATGAGGACGTTCTCGGTGCCGGTGACCGTCACGGTGTCGAAGTAGATCTCCGTCCCCCGCAGCCGCTCGGCCCGCGCCTCGACGTACCCGTGCTCCACCGAGATCGTGGCGCCCATCCGCTCGAGGGCGAGGAGGTGGAGGTTGATCGGGCGCGCCCCGATTGCGCAGCCGCCGGGGAGGGATACCCGCGCGTGCCCGGCGCGGGCCAGCAGCGGACCGAGGACCAGGACCGAGGCCCGCATGGTCTTGACCAGGTCGTAGGGCGCCTCGACCGACGTCAGGCTCGCAGCCCGGACCTCGATGGCCCCGCCGACCCTCGAGTCGACCTCGGCCCCGAGGGCGCCAAGGACGCGGCCCATGGTCCGGATGTCCCTCACCTCCGGGACGTTACGCAGCAACACCGGCTGGTCGGTGAGCAGCGCGGCGCAGAGGTCGGGCAGCGAGGCGTTCTTGGCCCCGGAGATCCGGACTGTTCCTTCCAGCGGCCGTCCGCCCACGACGCGGATCTTGTCCACGGGATCCCCAGTTTAAGGCGAGTCGCGCCCGGCGCGCTCGGCCGCGTCCTCGGGTCCGCGACGGCAGACGACGACACGCGGGATCCCCTGCAGGTCCGGGAGGACCCGCTCGACCCGCAGCCCGGCCGCGCCAGCGATCCGCGCCACCTCGCGCTCCATCCCCTGCCCGATCTCGAGCACCAGGGCCCCGCCGGGCAGCCGGAGCGAGCGGGCCGCCTGGGGGACGAGCCGACGGTAGACGGCGTAGCGGTCTCCTTCCCGCGGCACCAGAGCCCTCAGGGGCTCGTGCTCGCGGACCTCCGGGGCCAGGCCGCACCATTCCGAGACGTCCACGTAGGGCGGGTTGCTGGCGACGAGGTCGATCTCGCCGGGCAGATCGCCGAGCGGCTCGAGCAGGTCGCCGAGATGGAAAGCGACTCGCTCCGACAGCTGCAGGAGCCGCGCGTTGTCCGCCGCGACGGCGAGGGCCGCGGCCGACGTGTCGATCGCGTGGACGGCCGCGTCCTTCCGTTCCGCCGCCAGCGACAGGGCGATGCACCCGCTGCCGGTCCCCACGTCGGCGACGACCGGCCGGCCCGTCCCCGCCAGGGCCAGAAGTGCGGCCTCCACCACCTGCTCCGTCTCGGGCCGCGGGATCAGGACGTCGGGACCCACGCGGAACTCGCGGCCCCAGAAGTGCTGCGTGCCCGTCAGGTGCTGGAGCGGCCGGCGGCTGGCCCGTCCGCCCACCAGCCGGGAGAAACGGGCGCCAGCGTCGGCCGGGACCGGCGCCGGTCCCGCGGCCAGGAGGCCCGCGCGGTCCAGGCCCAGGACGTGCCGCAGCATGAGCTCCGCGTCCAGCCCCGCGTCCGGCACGCCCGCGGCCGCCAGTGCGGCCGCGGCGGCCTCGAGCGCCTCGGGGATGGTCACGCGGTGGTGGGGCTCCCCGGTCAGGCCCCGTGCTTGTCGGCCGCCCGCCGCGCCATCTCTTCGACCGAGACGTCCTCCTTGTGGGTGGCGAACGACCACGCGTGGCCGTAGGGGTCGGTTAGCTGGGCGACCCGGTCACCGTAGAACTCGTCGCTCGGCGGCCGTGTGACGGTGGCGCCCGCGGCGGACGCCCGAGCCACCAGGGCGTCGACGTCGTCCACGTAGATGTGGATGATCACCGGCGTGCCGCCGATCGACCTCGGGCTCCGGAACCCGATGTCCGGGTACTCGTCGGCGACCATCAGGCGGGCCTTGCCGATGGCGATCTCCGCGTGTCCGACCTTCCCGCCGGGAGCGCCGATCCGCATCAGCTCCTCGGCGCCGAAGGCCTTGGCATAGAAGGCGAGGGCCCCCGCCGCGTCGTGACAGCTCAGGTACGGGATCGTGCCTTCCTGGCCCTCGGGAATGGCCTTCACCGGGCTGCTCATCCTGCCTCCTCGCGGGCCGCCGGCTTCCCGCCGCCCTACTCGTCCAGGATACCCCGCGCGGATGGCGGCCGGGCTCGGAGCGAGCTCGAACGCCCGCGTCGGGTCCGTTCTGCCCGGTCAGGCAGGCTCGGGCTGGGGCTCGTTCCTCCTGTCGCTCCGCGGCGCGGTACCGGAGGCCTTCAGCTTCTCGGCCTGGTTGTGCGCGATGAGGCTGCCCACGACCTCGTCGAGATCGCCGTCGAGCACCTCGTGGAGGCGGTGGATGGTGAGGCCGATGCGGTGGTCGGTCACCCGTCCCTGCTGGAAGTTGTAGGTGCGGATCTTCTCGCTGCGGTCCCCGGAGCCGACCTGGCTGCGGCGCTCGCTGGCGATCTCCTTCTGCTGCTGCTCCAGCGCGACCTCGTACAGCCGCGACCGGAGGACCTTCATGGCCTTCTCCCGGTTCTTGATCTGGCTCTTCTCGTCCTGGCAGGAGACCACGGTGTTGGTGGGGAGGTGGGTGATGCGGACGGCGGAGTACGTGGTGTTGACGCTCTGCCCTCCGGGGCCCGAGGAGCAGAACGTGTCGATGCGCAGGTCCTTGGGATCGATCCTGACGTCGACCTCCTCGGCCTCCGGCAGCACGGCCACGGTGACGGCCGAGGTGTGGATGCGGCCCGAGGCCTCGGTGGCGGGGACGCGCTGCACGCGGTGTACGCCGCTCTCGTAGCGCAGCTTCGAGTACACCCGCTGTCCCTCGATGATGGCGATGACCTCCTTGATCCCGCCCTGGCCGGTGCGGTTCGCGGAGACCACGTCGATCCTCCAGCCCAGCCTCTCGGCGAACCGGGAGTACATCCGGAACACCTCGGCGGCGAAGAGCGCCGCCTCGTCGCCTCCGGTCCCGGCGCGGATCTCCAGGAGCACGTTCTTCTCGTCGTTCGGGTCCTTGGGGATCAGGAGCAGCGGGATCTCGGCATCGAGCGAGTCCCGGCGCCCTTCGAGGGCATGGAGCTCCGCGTGGACCATCTCCCGCAGCTCCGGGTCGGACTCGGTGCGGGCCATCTCCTGGACCTTGGTGATCTCGGCCAGCGTCCGCTTGTACGCGCGGTAGCGGTCGACGATGGGCGCGATCTCCTTGGACTCGCGAGCCAGCCGCTGGTAGGCGGAGGGGTCCTGCGTCACGGCCGGGTCCGACATCCGGCCCTCGAGCTCCCCGAACCGGGCCTCGATGTCCTTGAGCTTCTGGAAGGTTATGGCGTCCATCGTCTTTAGCAAGGGGGGCCTGCGCCGGCCCCCCTTGAACCCCCGCACTCCGCGCCGGAGTGAATCCGGCGCTCCGTGCAGCTCGTCTCTACGCCTGGGCCTGCGCCGGACTCAGGCTCCGGTGGCCGCCTCCTTCTTCTTGCCGTACTTCCGGGTGAATCGCTCGACCCGTCCCGCCGAGTCGATGAGCTTCTGCTTCCCGGTGAAGAACGGGTGGCAGCTCGAGCAGATCTCGAGGCGCAGGTTCTCGCCCTTCGTCGACCGAGTGGTCCAGGTCGCCCCGCAGGCGCAATGGACGTTGACCGTCTTGTACTCGGGATGGATCCCAGGCTTCATGTCGCTCCCCGTCCCGCGGCCCGCCCTGCGGCCGCCGACACCATCTTCAAGATCGCAAACGTACATTATAGGCGACGAGCGGCGGTGAGCACAACGTCGCCGTCGGGCCGGTCAGGCTACCCGGCCGAGCTCATGGAGTCGAGGAACTCCCGATTCGACTTGGTCTTGGCGAGCCGCTCCAGCATCAGCTCCATGGCCTCCACCGGCGACAGGGGGTTCAGGACCTTCCGCAGGATCCAGATCCGGTTCAGCTCGTCCTTGGGGAGGAGGAGCTCTTCCTTCCGCGTACCGCTGCGGTTGATGTCCACCGCGGGGAAGACGCGCTTGTCCATCATCTTCCGGTCGAGCACGATCTCCATGTTCCCCGTCCCCTTGAACTCCTCGAAGATCACGTCGTCCATGCGCGAGCCGGTCTCGACCAGGGCGGTGGCGATGATGGTCAGCGAGCCTCCGTCCTCGATGTTCCGGGCCGCCCCGAAGAAGCGCTTGGGTCGCTGGAGGGCGTTGCTGTCGACGCCGCCCGAGAGCACCTTCCCCGAGGGTGGGACGATCGCGTTGTAGGCGCGGGCCAGGCGGGTGATCGAGTCGAGCAGGATCACCACGTCCCGCTTGTGCTCGACCAGGCGCTTGGCCTTCTCGATGACCATCTCCGCCACCTGCACGTGGCGAGTGCCCGGTTCGTCGAAGGTGGAGCTGATGACCTCCCCCTTGACCGAGCGCTGCATGTCGGTGACCTCCTCGGGCCGCTCGTCGATCAGCAGCACGATGAGGGCGACCTCCGGATGATTGGCGGCGATGGAGTTGGCCAGGTTCTGCAGGATCATGGTCTTCCCGGTACGGGGCGCGGCCACGATCAACCCGCGCTGCCCCTTGCCGATGGGGGTCATCATGTCCAGGACCCGGGCGGTGAGGTTGTCCTGCGCGGTCTCCAGCCGGAGGCGCTCGCTGGGATACAGGGGCGTCAGGTTGTCGAAGAGGACCTTGTCCTTGGCCATCTCCGGCGGCTCGAAGTTGATGGCCTCCACCTTGATCAGCGCGAAGTAGCGCTCGCCTTCCTTGGGCGGCCGCACCTGTCCGCTCACCGTGTCGCCCGTGCGCAGGTCGAACTTGCGGATCTGGGACGGCGACACGTAGATGTCGTCGGGACCGGGGAGGTAGTTGGACTCCGGCGCCCGCAGGAAGCCGTAGCCGTCGGGCAGCGTCTCCAGCACGCCTTCGGCGAAGAGCAGGCCGCTCTTCTCGGTCTGGCTCTGCAGGATCTTGAAGATCAGGTCGTGCTTCTTCATCCCGGCCGCGCCCTCGACCCGCAGCTCGCGGGCCATGACGTTGAGCGCCTGGATGTTCATCTCCTTGAGGTCGGACAGGTCCAGCGCCTTCCGGGCCGGTGCGGCTTCGGGGCGGGCAGGGGCCGGCTCGGCCGCCGCAGCTTCGGCTCGGGGCTCCGGCTTGGGATCCTCGGCCGGGGGCTCCGGCTTCGGAGCCTGGGCCTCGGTGTCCTGGTCAGCTTCCAACATGTCTCTTGCCTCCTACGGGGCGCCCGGGCGCGGGTCAGTCGCCCGCCTGAGCGGGATGGTGTTCCGGGTACCCTCGGCGGCGGCTGTGGACCGCCGCCCGGATCGTCCTCCAGAGGTCGTCGATGCCCGTGGGATTGGAGGCGCTCACGGCGAACACGTCCTGCGCCCGCCGTCCGAGGCCCCGGGCCAGGGCCTCGCGGCGCCTGATGGCTTCTCCCCTCGACAGCTTGTCCGCCTTCGTCGCCGCCACCACGTAGGGGAGCCCGTGGTGGTCAAGGTAATCGCCCAGCGTCTCGTCCGCCGGCATGGGGTCGTGGCGGGAGTCCACCAGGAACACGCACAGCGCCAGGGTTTCGCGACCGACGAGGTACGACGTCACCAGCTTCTCCCAGCTCCTCCGCACCGCCTCCGGCACCCTGGCGTATCCGTAACCCGGCAGGTCCACCAGGTACATCTCGCCGCCCACCCGGAAGAAGTTCACGAGCCGAGTCCGCCCGGGCTCCGCGGAAACCCGGGCGAGGTTCCTCTCCCCGGCGAGCGCGTTCAGCAGGCTGCTCTTGCCGACGTTCGAGCGGCCCAGGAACGCCACCTCGGGGAGCCCGTCCCGCGGGAACTGCTCCAGGGAGCCGGCGCTCCCCGCGAACGTGACGGCCGGCCTTCTCACGACCGCTCAGGCTCGCGGCACCGGAGCGACGCCAGCGAGTCTCGCCTCACTCCGGCGCGGCGTCGCCCTAGTGCGTCATCCCGTCGGGGACGGGTCCCAGGGCGGCCGCCGGCGGCTCCGCCACCACCGGCTGCGGCGGCGCGCTCGGCGGCACCAGGGCGATCTTCAGGACCTCGTCGACGTGCTCGACCAGCTCCACGGTCAGCGACTCCAGCACGTTCTTGGGGATCTCCGCGAGGTCTTTCTCGTTCTCCCGGGGCAGGATGATCGTGGTGACCCCGATGCGGTGGGCGGCCAGGAGCTTCTCCTTCACCCCGCCGATGGGCAGCACCTTTCCCCGCAGCGTGATCTCGCCGGTCATGGCCACGTCGCGCCGGACCGCCAACTTGGCCAGGGCGGAGACGAGCGCGGTGGCGATGGTGATGCCGGCCGAGGGACCGTCCTTGGGGATGGCACCCTCCGGCACGTGGATGTGCACGTCCACCCTGCGGTTGAAGCCGGGCGGTATGCCGAGCTCCTCCGCGCGCGAGCGCACGTACGACATCGCGGCCCGGGCCGACTCCTGCATCACGTCGCCCAGCTTCCCGGTGAGGGTCAGCGACCCCTTCCCCGGCATCAGCGTCACCTCGATCGGCAGGATCTCGCCGCCGACCTCGGTCCAGGCCAGCCCCGTCGCCATCCCGATCTCGTTGCGTTCCTCCTGGCGGGAGGCCCGAAACCGCGGGACCCCGAGGTACTCGTGGGTGTTCTCGGCGTTGATCGAGGCGGCGTAGCTCTTGCCCTCCAGCACGACCTTCCGGGCGACCTTGCGCAGGATCGACGAGATCTCGCGCTCCATGTTCCGGACGCCGGCTTCGCGCGTGTAGCGCCGGACGATCTCCTGGAGGGCCTCCTCCGAGAACTCGATGTTGTGGTCCTGGAGACCGTGGGACTTCACCTGCTTGAGGATCAGGTGCCGCTTCGCGATCTCCACCTTCTCGCGCTCGGTGTAGCCGGGCAGCCGGATCACCTCCAGGCGGTCCTGCAGGGCCTGGGGGATGGTGTGGAGGACGTTGGCGGTGGCGATGAAGAACACCGACGAGAGGTCGTACTCGACGTCCAGGTAGTGGTCGGTGAAGCTGTGGTTCTGCTCCGGGTCCAGCACCTCCAGGAGCGCGGCGGACGGATCGCCCCGGAAGTCCATGGACATCTTGTCGACCTCGTCCAGGAGGAAGACGGGGTTGCGCGTCCCCGCCTTCTTCATCATCTGGATGATCTGCCCGGGGAAGGCGCCGATGTAGGTGCGGCGGTGTCCACGGATCTCCGCCTCGTCGCGCACCCCGCCCAGCGACATGCGCACGAACTTGCGGTTCGTGCAGCGGGCGATGGAGCGGGCCAGCGAGGTCTTGCCCACGCCCGGGGGGCCCACGAAGCACAGGATCGGGCCCTTCGGCTTGTTCACGAGCTGGCGCACGGCCAGGAACTCGACGATCCGCTCCTTGACCTTCTCCAGGCCGTAGTGGTCGTCGTTGAGGATCTTCTCCGCCGCCAGCAGGTCCCGGCGCTCCTTGGTCCGCTTCGACCAGGGGACCACGATCAGCCAGTCGAGGTAGTTGCGTGAGACGGTGGCCTCCGCCGACATGGGGGGCATGGCCTCAAGCCGCTTCAGCTCCTGGAGCGCCTTCTCCTCGGCGTCCTTGGACATGCGGGCCTGCTCGATCTTCTTCCTCAGCTCCTCGATCTCGTTCATCCGGTCGTCTTTGCGGCCCAGCTCCTTCTGGATCGCCTTCATCTTCTCGTTGAGGTAGTACTCCTTCTGGGCCCGCTCCATCTGCTTCTTGACCCGCCCCTGGATGCGCTTGTCCACCTGGAGCTTGTCCACCTCGGCTTCGAGGATGCCGTGGATCCGTTGGAGCCGCTCCTGGGGGGAGAAGATCTCCAGGAGGTTCTGCTTGTCCTCCACCCCGAGCACCAGGTGGGAGGAGATGGTGTCGGCCAGTTTCCCGGGGTCTTCCACACGCACCGCCGCCAGCATGGCGTCGTACTGGAGGTTGTTCGAGAGCTTCACGTACTGGTCGAACAACGCGATCACCTTCGACATCAGCGCCTCGACCCCGCTCCCCGCCTCGGTCTGCCTCGGGATCAGCTTCACGACGACCCGGAAGAAGCCCTGCTCCTCCTTGAACTCGAGGGCCCGGCCGCGGTCCAGGCCCTCCACCAGCACCTTCACGTTCCCGTCGGGGAGCTTCAGGCTCTGGACGATGTTGCAGATGGTCCCCAGCGTGTGGATCTCCTCCGGGCCAGGGTTGTCGCGGGTGGCGTCGTGCTGGGCGGATAGGAAGATCCGCTTCCCCTTCACCAGCGCGTACTCCAGGGCCTTGATCGAGCTGGGACGCCCGATGACGAATGGGATCATCATGTGGGGGAAAACCACCACGTCCCGAAGCGGGACCATCGGCAGGGTCTCGATCACGTCGGTCTTCTCCTTGTCTCGCCCGAACATATCCTCGTTCCGCGGCCCGGGCCGCATCCCTCCCGCGCGCCGGCCGAAGACGCCGGCGCCGCCCTCTCGTCGTCCGGGTGTTCGGGGGCCGTCCGGCTCTTCCCGGTCACCCCTCCCCTCGCTCCAACGGACCCGGTCGGCACGAGGACCGCGGCCACGCCCCGCTCGTCCAGAGGGCGCGATTCCCGGGAGGCGCTACCCGACCTTCTCGATCAGGGTGATGGGCTTCTCCCGGTCCAGCACGACCTCCCGCGTCACCACGCACTCCTTGACCTTCTTCATCGAGGGGAGGTTGTACATGAGGTCGAGCATGAGGTCCTCGATGATCATCCGCAGTCCCCGCGCGCCGATCTTCCGCGAGATGGCCAGATCGGAGATGGCTTCGAGGGCATCGTCCGTGAAGCGCAGCTTGACGTTCTCGTAGTCGAACATCCGCTGGTACTGCCGGGTGATGGCGTTCTTCGGGGCGGTCAGGATCTCGACCAGGGCCGGCTTGTCCAGGTCGTGCAGTGTGCCGATGACCGGGAGCCGACCCACGAACTCGGGGATGAGCCCGTACTTGATGAGGTCGGTGGGCTGGACCTGCGGGACCGCTGAGGGGGACTTGATGGAGGGCTTGGCGTCGGTGCGGAACCCGAGGCTCTTCTTGCCCACCCGCCTCTCGATGATCTTGTCGAGTCCCACGAACGCTCCTCCGCAGACGAACAGGATGTTCGTGGTATCGATCTGGTAGAACTCCTGGTGGGGGTGCTTTCGTCCGCCCTGGGGAGGGACGTTGGCCACCGTGCCCTCCAGGATCTTCAGGAGGGCCTGCTGGACCCCCTCCCCGGACACGTCGCGGGTGATGGAGGGGTTCTCGTCCTTCCGGGAGATCTTGTCGATCTCGTCGATGTAGATGATGCCTTCCTGGCACTTCTCGATGTCGCCGCCCGCCGCCTGGAGGAGCTTCAGAATGATGTTCTCGACGTCCTCGCCCACGTAGCCGGCTTCGGTGAGGGTAGTGGCGTCCACGATCGTGAACGGGACGGACAGCAGCCGGGCGAGGGTCTGCGCGAGCAGGGTCTTGCCCGTGCCTGTGGGGCCGATGAGCAGGATGTTCGACTTGGTGAGCTCGACGTCGTTCTTGGCCCGCTGCTTCGCGATCTCGATCCGCTTGTAGTGGTTGTAGACCGCGACCGCCAGCTTCTTCTTGGCCTGGTCCTGGCCGATGACGTATTCGTCGAGGAACTTCTTGATCTCGTGGGGGACGGGGAGGGTGGACTTGTAGCTGCGCCCCTCCACCCGGCGGTCGTCGGCGATGATGTCGTTGCAGACGTCGACGCACTCGTCGCAGATGAAGACGGTGGGCCCGGCGATGAGCTTGCGGACGTCGTTCTGGTCCTTGTTGCAGAATGAGCAACGGAGGATCTCGGCTTCCCCCGACTTCTTCACCCTACCGCTCCCGGCGGCTGATGACGTGGTCCACGACGCCGTACTCCTTCCCCTGCGCCGCGTCCATGATGAAGTCGCGGTCGGCGTCGGTCGCGACCTTCTCCACGGGCTGCTTGGTGTGGAAGGCGAGGATGTGGTTGAGACGGTCCTTGATGCGGAGGATCTCCTTCGCCTGGATGGCGATGTCGGAGGCCTGCCCCTGGGTGCCGCCCCACGGCTGGTGAATCATGATGCGGGAGTTCGGCAGCGCGAACCGCTTGCCGCCGGTGCCGGCGGCGAGGAGCACCGCCCCCATCGAGGCGGCCTGACCCACGCAGATCGTCTGCACGTCCGGGCGGATGAGCTGCATCGTGTCGTAGATCGCCATGCCGGCGGTGGTGGAGCCGCCCGGGCTGTTGATGTAGACGTGGATGTCCTTCTCGGGGTCTTCTGCTTCCAGGAAGAGGAGCTGCGCGATGATGAGGTTGGCCACCATGTCGTCGATGGCCGTCCCGATGAAGACGATGTTGTCCTTGAGGAGGCGGGAGTAGATGTCGTACGCACGCTCCCCCCGGGCCGTCTGCTCCACGACCATCGGGACCAACGTGCCCCCGTACGACGCGGTCGTGATCATTCGAAGTCCAGTCTAGCATTGGCCTTGAGCAAGTCAAGGGTCTTCTCCTCGCGGATCCGCGCCCTGAGCGCCAGGAGCTCGCCCTCCTTCTCCAGCTTCGCCCGCACGGCTTCCCGCGACTTGCTCATGCGCTCGGCGAGCCGGGCGACCTCGGCGTCCAGCTCGGCGTCCAGGACCTCGATCCCCTCCCGGCGGGCGACCTCGTCGAGGAGGATGTCCGCCTTGGCCGCCTTGACCGAGTCCTCGCGCTGGTTCTCCCGGTATTCCCGCCAGTCGACTCCCACCCGGGTGGGATCGATCCCCTGGTAGAGGAGGCCGCGGGCCGTGCTCTCGGTGCGGGCGTTCATGTGCCGCTCCACCAGGGCCTCCGGTACCTCGAGGCTGGCCCTCTGCAGCAGGGCGTCCACCAGGCTGGCCTTCACCTCCCGGTCGACCTTACGCTCCTCGGCAGCCAGGAGCCGGCTCCGGAGCCCGTCCTTCAGCTCGGCCAGGCTTCCCCAGTCGCCGAGGTCCTTCGCGAGCTCGTCGTCGACCTCGGGGAGCACCTTGGACTTGATCGCCTTGAGGGAGACCGTGTAGTCGACGGTGCGGCCGCCGCGGGCCTTGGGGTCGTCCTCGGCGTACTCGATGCACACCGTCCGCGTCTCGCCCGGCGTCATCCTCAGCAGGGTGGCGTTCAGGTCGGCGTGGTTCTCCGTCGAGCCCACCTCCACGAGCGCGTTCTCGTCATGCCCGCCCTTTCCGGCCGGCACGGGTTTCCACGTCAGGTCGAGCAGGGCGAAGTCGCCCTCCTGGACGGGTCGTCCCTCGACGGGGTCGAAGCGTGCGGCCTGCTCCTGGAGCCGCCGCAGCTCGCGGTCGACGTCCTCGTCGGTCACCTGGGGGCTCCGGGCCTTCGCCTCGAGTCCCTTGTACTCGGGCAGCTCCACCAGGGGCAGCGTCTCGAAGACCGCCCGAAAGGTGAGCGGCTGGTTCGCGTCGATCTTGAGGTCGGTCACCTTCGGGGCGGCGAGGGGCCTCAGCCCGCGGCCCTGCAGCTCCTCGTGGACGACCTTGTTGACCAGGCTCTCGGCGACGTCTTCCAGCACCTGCTGCCGGAAGCGTTGCTTGATCACCTCGGGGGGGATCCGGCCAGGCCGGAACCCCGGGATCTTGACCTTCCGGGCGTACGCACGCGCCCGGGAGTCGATCTCCTGGTCCACGACCTCCGCCTCGATCTCGAACTCCAGGGCCTTCCGGACCGACGTCTCCTCGATGTACTCGACCTTCAACGCTGACTACCTCTTTTCGTTTCCATGAAAGCGCCCCGTGGGGGAGCCGCGGCTTCCGGCGGGAGGTTCGCCCGATGGGGTCAGAGGATAACACGGTCGCCGAAGGGGCGCCTTCAGTGCGTCGAGGGGTCCTCCTCGTGGTACTCGCGCTCGGTGTTCACGGCCCACACGTCGAGGCGTTCGCCGAGGACGTTCCGGACCGCCAGCAGGGCGGTCAGCATGGCGTGGTCCTGGTTGTTGTACTTGTGCAGGCCGTTGCGGCCGACCATCTGGAGGTTGGAGAGCCCGTCCAGGAAGAGCCGGAGGCGACCCAGCCGCTCCCGGTAGGGCTCGTCGTAGACGGGATAGGCCTTCGGCTCTCTCACCACCGTCCCGTCGTGGACCTCGGCCGCGCGCGCCAGGCGGAGCGCCTCCAGCTCCCGGCCGGCGAGCGCCAAGAGCTCCGCATCCGGCCGGGACCAGAGGTCGTCGCCCTCGTTGCAGAAGTACTCGAGCCCGAGGCAGGTCTCCCCGGGGTCGGGCACCATGGCCGGGCTCCAGTTCTTGTAGTTCTGGATGCGGGCCACGCGTACCTCGGGCGTGTGGACGTAGAGCCAGTGGTCGGGGAACACGTCCGGGCGCCGGACCATGAGGGCAACGGTCAGGAAATCGCGGTAGCGGAGGCCCTCCGCGTCCGCGCGGACCTCCGGCGGCGCCGGCGGGTCCAGCGCGAGCACCAGGTCGCGGAGCGGCATGCTGGCGATGAAGTGGGAACCCCGGTGCTCCTCCTCGCCCGCGGGGCCCCGGGTGGTCACCGCGTGCACGAGCCCGTTCCCCCGCGCGACGCGAACGACCTCGCGTCCGAGCAGCACCCTCTGCCCCGAATCTTCGAGCCCCCGCGCCATCGCCTCCCACAGCATTCCCGGGCCCTCCTCCGGGTAGTCGAACTCGTCGATCAGCGTCCGGGGCCGGGCCCGGGAGGGCGTCAGTGCCGCGACGAGCGCACCCCAGAGCGTCAGGCTCTTGATGCGCTGAGCCGCCCAGTCGGCCCGCAGCTCCGTGCACGGGATGCCCCAGACCTTCTCGGTGTAGGTCTTGAAGAACATCAGGTGGAGCCGGCGTCCGAAGCGGTTCGACATCCACTCGTCCAGGGTCCTCTCCTCGGGGAAGGGGGCGAGCCTCTTCCGCAGGTAACTCAGGAGGACCCAGGCGCACTCGAAGGCTCCCATGCGTCGCAGGGCCTCGAAAGGCCTGAGGGGGTAGTGGTAGTACTTCCCCCGGTACAGGATCCGCGACAGCCGCCGGACCTTCAGCAGCCGGTCGCCGAGGAGCTCTCTCCAGATAGCGGCGACCTCCGGGACCTTGGTGAAGAACCGGTGCCCTCCCACGTCGAAGAGGAACCCGTGGTAGCGCACGGTGCGGGCGTGACCGCCCACCTGGGAGCCCTTCTCCAGGACCACGGCCGGCACCCGCGCCCGAGACAGCGCGTAAGCGGCGGTGAGGCCGGCCGGGCCGCCACCGATCACGACGACGCGCTCGGCCGGCCCTGGGGGTCGGCTCACGCGCAGCCGGTCGCGGCTGCCGGCGCGCTCACGCGCGGAGGCGCGGCGGGTCCGCTGGCAAGCGGGGCGCGCACGGGACTAAACTCTGCGTACGGCGCCGGCGCGGAAGTGGCGGAACGGCAGACGCCCACGGCTTAGAACCGTGTGCCCGAAAGGGCGTGGGGGTTCGAATCCCCCCTTCCGCACCACGTCTGCGTCTGCGTGCGCCGCCCCCCCTCGACGCCCGAGCGACGGCGAAGTCGAGAGCTGCGGCTTCGCCTTGCCCACCTCGGTTGCTCCGACGGCTTCGATCACCGGATGTGGAACTTGGTCTTCAGGACGCGGCCGTTGCGGCGGCGGCAGCGGTACCAGGCCGACACGTCGTTCATGGGCACCCAGCGGCGCTCCTCCTTCCGGTAGTGCCAGTCCTTCTCCACCTGGTAGAAGACCTGGAGGGCCTGCCCCTCGAGGATGTTCGTGATCTCGTTGTCGTGGTGGTTCACCTCGTCGTAGTCCGTTATCGCCCGCTGTCCCATCTCGGAGTAGAGCAGGTTCAGCTCTTGGAGGGTCTCGTCCAGCACCGGATCGAGGTCGACGACGTCCAGCCCCAGCCGGCGGGCCTCGCGGCTGGTGATCGGGTACTGGTGGGCCGGGTAGGACGAGTTCAGCTGCGCGCTGATCCGGTCCGCCTTCTTGCGGTCCTTCATGTGGTAGCCGAGGATCTCGCGGCAGAGCATCAGGGAGAGGCTGCTGGCACGGTCCAGCGCGCCGACGACCAGGGGGTGGACGTACCGGTACAGCTCCTGGTACGGGTTGACCGGGTTGCGGTCACGGGTGGCCGCCTCCTTCCAGAGGCGGATGACGCGGTCCAGCTCGTCGTTGCTGACGGCCACGAGGTTGTTGGTGTGGTCGAGGGGCGAGAGGTCGTGCTCGAGCGAGGTGTCGACCGCGGTCAGGTACGAGAGCGGCCCCATGGCGATGCGGTCCGCGCCGAGCGCGAGCATGGTGGCGGCGGAGGCGCAGTTCAGCGGCGCCACCACGGTGAGGCGGCGGGTGTAGCGGCGGAGGAGGTGGACCATGCGCAGCGCCGCCATGCCGCTGCCGCCGTCTGACTTGACGAAGAGCGTGATCTGCGGCTTCGGGCCGGTGGCCTGGAGCAGGTCGTGCATGGCCATGACGTCGTTGTCGCAGACCGACCCGCTGGTGGACGTCCAGTAGGTGATGAAGGTGCCCTCGACCTTGCGGGCGACGCGGGCGAGCAGCTTCTGGGTGTCGTCGTAGAGGAGCGGGGGGGTCTTCAGCCGGACCCGGCGCCGGTTCTTCGCCATGGCGGCGACTGTACAACAGGTCGGCCCCGCCCACCCGCGGGGCCTCCGGCTCAGTCGAACAGGGTGGCCACCCGGCGGATGCAGTCCGGGGTGTCGACGCGCGGATCGCCCACCTGCCCTCCGACCGGGTACGCGGTCATGTCCCCCGCCGGGTAGGGGCGGCACACTCCGGCCAGCGCGGACCGCGGCGTACAGGGCGCGAGCCAGCGGCGATGGTCGTCGGGCGCCAGGATCACCGGCATCCGGGGGTGGAGCTCCCGCACCAGCTCGTTCGCTCCGGTGGTGAGGATGACGCAGCTCCCGGGATTTCCCGGCTCCCACAAGGCGGCGAACCCGAAGGGGCGGCCGTCACGGAGCCGCAGGTAGTACGGCCGCCGGGACGACCGCACGCCGGTCCATTCGTAGAAGCCGTCCGCCGGGACGAGGCAGCGCCGCAGCGCGAACGCCTCGCCGAAGGCCGAGGACCCACCAAGTCCCTCGGAGCGGACGTTGATGACGAGCGGGCCGCGCCGAAGCCCCTTCGACGGCCGCACCGAGCCCCACGTCAAGAAGCCGAGGCTCCTCGGCGCGCCTTCCGCCGGTTCCCGGACCACCGCGATCGCCTGGGTGGGGGCGACGTTGTAGCGCGGGGAGAGGGCCGGGGCCGCATCGAGGCCGAACGTGTCCGCCAGCAGCTCCTCCGGCGCGGTAAGCGTGAAGCGCCCGCACACGGCGCGATTCTAGCCGGCGGCTGGGCGCCGGCGCCTCGAGTCGACGGTCGAATGCCGACGGACGTTCAGGGCGCCTTCGGCTTTCGATCTTCGACGGTCGACTTCCGTCGGGCGTATCCGCGTCGGCGCCGGCAGTGGCAAAAAGGAGACGATGACTCTCAGCCCTTGCCGAGCGCGGCCAGGCAGCCGACCACCAGGCCGCGGGAGACGAGGTCCTCGGAGTCGGCGTGCAGGTCCACGACGTCTTCGACGTAGGCCTGGGCAGTCATGTAGGTAGGCGGCGAAGCCAGCACCCTCCTCGTGAGGATCGCCGCCCTCTCGAAGCCGATCAGGAAGTCCTTCTCTCTCCTGCCCATGGCACGCTCGCTCCGGCCGCGGTGGCCGCTGACTGGAATGAATGCAACGGCCGTGCCGCGGGCGGAGCGGCGCCGGACGCCTGCGCCAGGCGGCGCAGGCCGCCGACCTCGGGCCCCGTCGCCCACGTCCTCCGTGCCGCTACCGGGCGGGGACGAAGACGAGCTCGACGCGCCGGTTCCTCGGCGACGGCGACGGTCCGCGTTCGAGAGGCTCCGTGGCCGCGGCCCCTCGGACGGTGATCCTCGACGGATCGATCCCCCCGGAGCGGACGAGGTACTCCTTGGCCGCTTCAGCGCGACGGCGCGAGACGACCTCCGGGTACCGCTCGGCCGGATCGGCGTGGCCCACGATCATGACCCGGCTGCGTCCGTCCCTCCTCAGCCGTGTCGCCACGTCGTCGAGGCAGGCCTTGTCGACATTGTTGAGTCGCGCGAGGTTCCTTGGGAACCCGCCGGAGGTGCAGGTCACCTCCTGGACGGGCTGCAGCGCCGGCTCGATCCGGACGTCGCAGCCCGATTCCGCCATGCCGCCGCGGCCGTCCGAGGCGCGGACGGTCAGCCTCACCGTCGATGGGGCGGGGAGTCCCTCCGTCGCCAGAGTGACCCGCGGGCCCGTGCCGGCCACGGTGCCGGCGCTCGCCACCCAGGTGTAGATGAGCGGGTCGCCATCCGGGTCCGCGCCCGCGGCGGTGACGGACACCGGCTCGCCGGGAACGGCCGACGCCCGCTCGGGAGCGCAGGTCACGGTGGGAGGGCGGTTCCCCGCCGTGGGCCGCAGAGGGGGCGGCGGGGCCACGTCGATGGCGCGGGCAGCCGACCCCGGGTGATAGCCGACCGAGAAATGCCGGCCCGTCCACGAGCGGGCGGACGAGGCGAGGCCGCGGTCGTCGAACCGCACGTTCCATGAGAGGGCGGCGCGAAGGACGATCCCGGGCTTCAGGATGACCACCGGCCCCACCACCACGTCGAGCGGATCGGTCTGCTCGAACCCGGCGTTGCGGTAGGACGCGCCGAGAATCTCCGCCTGCGCCTGGAGCCACGACGATCCGACGTTGAAGCCGGCCCCCCATAACACGGCGTTGCCCAGCTCCGTCCCCTCGGGGTCTTGATGGGCGAGGTAGCCCACCGAGCCGTGGATCGCCGCGAGCCTCCCAAGGGAGCGCGACAGGATGAGGTCTCCGCCGGCCGATACCTTCCCGGTGCCGAGGCCCCTGTTCTCGTCGGCGGTCGGGAACTTGGCGTGCGCCCGCAGCGCGAGCGACAGCGGTGCGCCGCGGCGGTCGTCCGAGAGCGCGAGCTTGGCGCCAACGCGCACGTCGCCGACACCCGTCTCCCACGGCGTCGAGACGAACGGGTACTCGTTGACGAATCCCGGCTGGAAGAGCGCGTCGGCGTCGAGCCGGTTCTGCAGGCCGAAGCTGGCGAACAGCTCCACCCGTGAGGTCGCCCCGAACGCGGCGGACAGGCCGTGGATCGAGATGTCCTCGTCCTTCGGGTCGCGGTCGAGGTTGTCGCGGAAGGCGCTGAACGAGACCTTTCCACGCGGGACGGTATATGCCGAAGAGAGGTGGAACAGGCCGGTGTCGCCGGCGTAAGTCGGCGTCGCCGGCTGGACCTCGTACTCGCGGTTGCCCACCATCAGCGTCCAGGTGGCGACGTCCTCGATCCGTGTGGTACCGGCCTCGACCTGAGCCGACGCCGACGTGCCGGCCAGCGCGAGCACGGACGCCAGTGCCGCCGTGCGCTGAGTCATCGAGCCTCCTGCCACCAGGGCGCCCCCGCTCGGCGGGCGCGACCAGGTCCACCGTTGAACCTTCTATATATTGCGAGAGGTACCCTGTCGACCTGCAGCAAGACACGTGCCGGACTCGAGCCCAGTGCAAGGGACAGAGGGCACAGCGCGTTGCGGCCGTCCCGCACGAGACTGCGGCGGTGTAAACGGTACATCCGTCCCGCCGACACGCCGCGAAAGTCCTCCTGGGCGAAGGCGAGCACCTGGCACACCTGTTGCTCGTCCCGTTCGCGGGGCAGTGTGCGACGCCCCTTGAACCAGGGAAGGAGCACTGAACCATGAGCACACGCGCAGCATGGGTGCTGATCGCTGCGGCCACACTAGCCGGCGCGGCCTGCGGGCCGTCCGACGAGAACCGGGCGACCCAGACCACCACGGGCGAGGGCACGTCGTCCGCGCCGGCCGGCGAGCAGGCGGCCGCGAGCGATCGCGCCCTCGTCAGAGTTGCGAACGCGATCCCGGGAGACCGGCAGGCCGACGTCGTGGCCGGAGAGCAGAAGGCCTTCACGAACGTGGACTACAAGGCGGTGACCCCCTACAAGCAGATCCATGAGGAGAGGGCTACGCTGAAACTCCTCGCCAGCGGCCAGGAGATGGCGGCGCCGATGGCCGAGAACACCGAAGGGCTCTCCGCGGGCGATCGCTACACCGTCGTGGCCATGCCGGGGGGGGACGGCAAGGCCGCGGAGCTGGTCGTGCTGAACGACGACGTGACGCCTCCGAGCGAGGGCAAGGCCAAGGTTCGCATCATCCACGCCTCACGGGACGTGGGGCAGGTGGATGTGGCCATGAGCGGCACGCAGGAGCCGATGTTCGACGGCGTCAACGTGGCCGGCAGCTCGGGCTACAAGGAGGTGGATCCGGCGCGGGGAAGCCTCGAAGTGAGGGCGGCGGACAAGAAGGCGGTGCTGGCGACGGTGCCCGGCGCCAGCTTCGAGCCCGGGAAGCTGTACACCGTGCTGGTCGTCGGCCGGGCGGACGGCACCGCCAAGGTCGAGGCGGTCACCGTCGAGGACCAGCTGATCCCGGCTCACTCCATGGACGATATGGAACGAGAGGCCCTGCCTCGGGAGGGAGCCAGCCCCCAGCCCCAGTAACCGCGCCGACGCCGGGACACCGAACCGGGGGGTGGAGCCTCCACCCCCCTTTCCAGCGTCAGCTCACCGTCTCGATCTCGACCGGATCCTCCCGCTCCAGCACACCGGCGCCACCGGTGCGATCCGCGCAATGGGTGGTCCTCGGTCCCCGTGGCGCCTCGCGCCACAGGCCCGAGACAGGGTCAGGCTGAGGATCATCAATGCTGACTTCTTGGAATAAATAGCCAGCGAATGGCGTGTTGATGTCATACTCGAACCGTGGCAGCGCGCTCGAAGACGCGTGCGAGCTTGGGCGAGGTGCCCACGAGCCCTCGCGGTGACCCAGTGCCTCGCGCCGCTCGCGGCCCAGGGGCCTCCGGACGGCTCTGTCTGCGGGTCCTCGACCCTCAGACCGCCGCCTTCTACCGCGAGGCGCTGGCCGCCCTCGACCAGCGAGGGGTGCCGCACCTGGTGGGCGGTGCCTATGCCCTGGAGCACTACACCGGGATCGCCCGCCACACCAAGGACCTCGACGTCTTCCTGCGGCGGCGGGACCTGGAGCGCGGGCTCGAGGCGCTGAGGGCGATCGGCTGCCGGACGGAGAATACCTTCCCTCACTGGCTGGCCAAGGCGAGGCGCGGAGGCGCCCTGATCGACCTCATCTACAGCTCGGGCAACGGGCTGTCTACCGTGGACGACGCCTGGTTCGAGCATTCGGTCGAGGGGAACGTGGTCGGCCAGCCGTCGCGGCTTTGCCCGGCCGAGGAAGTGATCTGGTCGAAGGCCTTCCTCATGGAGAGGGAGCGCTACGACGGCGCGGACGTGGCCCACCTGATCCGGGCGCGGGCCGAAAGCCTCTCCTGGCCCCGGCTGCTCGAGCGGTTCGGCCCGAACTGGAGGGTCCTCTTCGCCCACCTCGTCATCTTCGGCTTCATCTACCCCTCCGAGCGGGACCGGATCCCTCCGGAGGTGATGCACGACCTCCTGGACCGCTTGCACGCCGAGCGGCTCGAGCCCGCGGGGCAGGAACGCGTCTGCCGCGGTACGCTGGTCTCTCGGGGCCAGTACCTGGTCGACGTGGACACCTGGGGGTTCGCGGACGCCCGCCTGGAGCCGGGAGGGGCCATGTCGGTGCAGGACGTCGCGGAGTGGACGCGGGCGATAGGAGGTGAGGATGGTGGCTGTCCCTAGCCAGGCGGGGGTGCGCGTCGCCGCGGTCGGCGACCTCCACGTCACCCGGGACTCGGTCGGCAAGCTGCAGCCGCTCTTCTCCCACGTCGCCTCCCGCGCGGACGTGCTCGTCCTCTGCGGCGACCTCACGGACTTCGGGCAGCCCGACGAGGCGCAGATCCTCGCGAAGGAGCTGACCTCGGTCGGCAAGGTGCCCGTGCTCGCGGTCCTGGGGAACCACGACTTCGAGTCCGGCCGTTCCGACGAGGTGCGCCGGATCCTCCAGGACGCCGGAGTGACGCTGCTGGACGGTGAGGGCGTCGAGGTGCAGGGGGTGGGCTTCGCCGGGGCCAAGGGCTTCATGGGCGGCTTCGGCCGCCGCTCGCTCGAGCCCTGGGGCGAGCCCCCGGTGAAGGACCTGGTGCACGCGGCGGTGGACGAGGCCCTGAAGCTGGAGTCCGCCCTGGCCCGGCTGCGCACACCCGAAAAGGTGGCCGTGCTCCACTACGCGCCGATCGCGGCGACCGTCGAGGGAGAGCCGCGGGAGATCTACTGTTTCCTGGGCTCGAGCCGGCTGGAGGAGCCGCTGAACCGCTTCCGGGTGACGGCGGTGTTCCACGGCCACGCCCACCACGGCCAGTTGGAGGGACGGACCACCGCCGGCGCTCCCGTCTACAACGTGGCGCTCCCGCTCCTGCGCAGCCGGTTCCCCGAGCAGCCAGCGGTGCGGATCGTCGAGCTGCCGGCCGCGCCGACCGAGCGGGGCCGGGAGGCCCGTCTGCCCGCCTAAGACGGCATCAGCCCGAGAGCGGGGGTGCGGGTCGGGGTCCGGGAAGGGTACCGGGCTCGGGTCGGGTCCCGGCTCGGGGGCCGGCGCGGGGGTAGGGTCGGGGTTCGGGTTGGGAGCCGGTGCCGGACTGGGGTCCGGGGACGGCAGCGGATCCGGTACGGGGCCGGAGATGGCTCGGGATCGGGCTTCGGCACGTGGCTCATCCGACCGGCACACCTCCGCTCCTGCGGGTGCAAGACGCCCCGCCAACGGTACGGAGGCGCGTGGCATCATTCCGCCGGAAGGCGGCTCGCCGCCGAATCCCGGGAGGTGAAGGTTGAGCGTCAGCCTGCGGGAGTACCTGGATTTCGCGATGGACGCGGCCTGGCGAGCCGGCCAGCTCACCCTGGGGCACTTCCAGACCGGCGTGACCGTGGAGCGCAAGGCGGACCAGACCCCGGTCACGGTGGCCGACCGTGGCGCCGAGGAGCTTCTGCGCGCGCTGATCAGGGAGCGCTTTCCCGACCACGCGGTCCTGGGCGAGGAGCTGGGCCACGGCGACACGGACTCGTCCCACCGGTGGATCCTGGACCCCATCGACGGCACGCAGGCCTTCGTCCACGGCGTCCCCCTGTTCGGCGTCCTCGTCGGGCTCGAGATCGCGGGCGAGATGGTCGTCGGAGTCTGCCACCTGCCCGCGCTGCGCGAGACCGTGGCGGCGGCGCTCGGGGAGGGCTGCCGCTGGAACGGCCGGCGCGCCCGGGTCTCCCCGCTGCGGCGCCTCGATCAGGCGCTCGTGGCGTATACCGACGCGGCCACGCTGGTCGCGCATCCGTCGGGGGCGTGGGGCCGGCTGCAGACGGCCACGCGGATGCAGCGCGGCTGGAGCGACTGCTACGCGTACTGCCTGGTCGCGACCGGCCGGGCCGAGGTGGCGATCGACGGGCTCATGAGTCCCTGGGACTGCGCCGCGCTGGTCCCCATACTCCGCGAAGCGGGTGGGACCTTCACGGACTGGAACGGGCAGACCCGGATCGACGGCGGCCAGGCGGTCGCGACCAACGGGGTGCTCTTCGAACCGGTGATGAAGCTCCTCAGGGGCGACTGAGCCGGCGCCGCCGGTGCGCGGACGCGTGACCCGCCGGCGCGGAGCGCCTAGTCGGCTCAGCCGGGTTCAGGCCCGTCGTCCTGCTCAGCGGCCGCGCGCATGGCCCGCCACGCGGCCTCCACGTCTGCCCGCTCGGTCGGGATCGCGCCCACGGAGACCCGGACCATCCACCGGCCGTCGAGCACGGCCGGGGTGACATAGGCGTCCCCGGATCGGTTCACCCGGTCCGCCCATGCCCGGGTATGGCGGTCTAGGTCCTCGCCCTCCCGCCCCGCGGGCTCGTGGCGGAGGCAGACCGTCTGGATCGTCACCGGCGCCAGCACCCGCCAGCCCGGCGTCCCACGGACCTGGGACTCGAGCCAGCGCGCGTTGGCGATGTCGCGCCGGAGCCGCCGCTGCAGGCCGGTGACCCCCTGCTCGCGCAGCAGGCACCAGAGCTTCAGCGCCCGGAAGCGGCGTCCCAGGGGGATCCCCCAGTCGCGGAGGTTCTTCACCCGGTCGTCCACCGAGCTCGACAGGTAGCTCGGGTTCGTGCTCATGACGCGGACCAGGTGCTGCGGGTCGCGGACGTAGTAGACCGAGCAGTCGAACGCCACGCCCAGCCACTTGTGGGGATTGACCACGAGCGAGTCCGCCTTCTCGACGCCTTCCCACATCCACCGGCACTCCGGCAGGATCATCGCGGACCCCGCCATGGCGGCGTCGACGTGGAGCCAGGCGCCGTGGACCTCGGCCACCTCGGCCAGCGCGCCGATCGGGTCGAGGGCGGTGGATGTGGTCGTGCCGGTGGTGGCCACCACCGCGCACGGCGTGCGGCCGTCGCGTGCGTCCGCTTCCATGGCCGCGGCCAGCGCGTCCGGGCGCATGGCGTGCCTCTCGTCGGTCGGGACCTCGCGGACGTTGTCCCGGCCGAAGCCGGCGAGGACGGCCGCCTTGAGGACCGAGCTGTGGCTCTGCGCTGAGGCGTAAACCACCAGTGGCCGGGCCTCGCCCTGCAGCCCACCGCGGGCCAGGCAATACCCCGAGGACCGCTCACGCGCGGAGATCAGGGCGACGAGCGTGCTCGTCGAAGCCGTGTCCTGGATGACGCCGCTCCACGACACCGAGAGCCCCAGCATCTGGCGCAGCCAGTCGGTCGCGACCTCCTCCAGCTCGGTCAGGGCGGGGCTCGACTGCCACGACAGGCCGAGTACCCCCAGCCCGGTGCTCAGGTAGTCGCCGAGCACCGAGGCGAGCTCGCCGTTGGAGGGGAAGTAGCCGAAGAAGCGGGGGTGCTGCCAGTGGGACAGGCCGGGGAGGACCACCGCCTCCAGGTCCCGCAGGATCACCTCGAACGGCTCCGGGTCCTGTGGCGGCTGGGCGGGCAGCCGCTCGCGCACCGCGCCGGGCTCGAGCCGTGACAGGACCGGAAGGCCGCCCACGCGCTCGCGGTAGTCCGCCACCCAGTCGACGAGCCGGTGGCCAAGGCGCCGGAACTCCTCCGGGGTCACGAGCCGCCCCTCAACTCCGGCCGGCCGGCCCCAACGGCTCGCCGGCCCTCGACCCGGTGAAGCCCACCGTGAAAGTGTCGTCGAAGAGGACGCCGAACGTGCCCTCGGCCAGCCCACAGGCGGCCACGGCCGCCGCCAGCACCCGTCCCACGCGCTCCGACGTCCCCGGGTGGAGTGGGTGGGCCTTGACGATCACCGGGTTGCCCGCCGCCAGCGCCGAGGCCGGATCGCCCCCGGCGGTCGACAGGCCGAGCAGATCGTTCTCGCTCAAGATGGACCTCCGCTACGCCGTCGTTCGGGCCCAGGATGCCAGGAGTTCGGCCGGGCACGCAAGGTGCCGGGTCGGGGTCGACGATCCGCTCGGCAACGGATGGCACTCGCGCTCTCGGCTCGGGAGTCTCGCCGCTCTTGGGATAGACTCTGCCGATGCGGCGGGCGCTCGTGATCCTCGGCCTGGCACTGCTGGCGGCCGCCGCCACGGTGCCGGCGCTGGAGGCGCTCGCGCCGTGCCCGGAGCAGTGCTCGGACGAGGCACCGGGCAGCCGTTGCGACACGGACCAGTGCTGCTCGTGCTGCGTCCACGCCAGGCTGGCGAAGGCGGACCGTCTGCCCGCCGCCGACCCGCTGTCGTCGTCCTCCCACGTCGCCGTGCCATCCGCCGGACCTCCCGCCGCCGCCGATCCCCGCGAGATCCTGCACATCCCCAAGCCTATCCCCGCGTAGTCGCCTCGCCTTGTCTTGCGCGCCGCGACTCGAGGCGGCGCAGGCCGCTGTTTCCGAGGAGAACCGATGAAGAGTGGGTGCGTCGCGGTGCTCGGTACCGCGCTCGCGGTTTGCCTGCCGCCTCGCGCCGCCGCCGCGGACGGGCTGACGCTGGAAGCGGCGCTCGCGCTGGCCACGGAACGCTCCCTCGACATCCTCGCCTCGCGCCGCCGAGTGGCGGAGGCCGAGGCGCGACTGCGGACGCGTCCGGCGCTGCGCGACAACCCTGCCATCGACGCTGCGCGCGGAGCGAGGGGCGCCTCGCCGTCCGACTTCGCCGCCGGACTGAGCCAGACGTTCGAGCTCGGTGGCCGCGGCGCGGCGCGACGCGACGTCGACCGGGCGGGGCTCGCGCGAGAGGAAGCGGAAGCCGTCCGAACCGAGCGCGACGTCCTCCGCGAGGTGCGGATGGCCTTCCTCGACGGCCTCCACGCCGCGGAGCGGTTGCGCCTGGCGCGCTCGCTGGAGGCCGATGCGGCCGAGCTGGAGCGCATCGCCCGGCGGCGGCACGAGGCGGGCGACATCGCGGCCCTGGACGTCAACGTGGCGTCGAGCACCCGCTCCCGGGCCCGCGCCGAAGTGAAGTCCGCGCAGGCCGCGCAGGCTACGGCGCTCACCGACCTGCGCGTCCTGCTCGGACTCGAGGCCGGCGAGCCGCTGTCCCTGGCGGGGCCTCTCCGGGAGGAGCGCTCCTACGACGCCGCCCGGCTCCTCGCGGTGGTCGCCGAGCGGCCGGAGGTGCGGGCCCTCGAGGCGCAAGTCCGTGAAGCGGAGGCCGAGGTGCGGCTCGGCAAGGGCTTCGCGTGGCCGGACGTCACACCCGCGGTCCGCTACGAGCGCGACGAGGGCAACCGCGTCCTGTGGACGGGCCTGAGCGTCTCGCTGCCGCTCTTCGAGCGGGGCCGGCAGCTCCGCGCCGTCGGCCGGGCCCGGGCCGACGGCCTGCGCGCGGAGGCGGAGGCGATGAAGCGAGTCCTCCAGAACCGGGTTCAGGGCGCGCTGGCGTCGCACGAGCTGCGCCTCGGCGCGGTCAGCGAGCTGGCGGCCAACGCCGAGACCCTCGACGATAGCGAAGCGCTGGCCCGGCGCAGCTACGAGGTCGGGCAGATCGGCCTCGGCGAGCTGCTTCTCGTGCGGAGGGAAGCCGCCGAGGCGCGCCGGCAGTGGCTGGACAGCCTGCTCGAGCTGGCCCAGGTGCGCGCCGAGCTGGACTCGCTGGCCGGAGGGCCGCGATGAGGTGGGCGGTGATGGCCGTGGCGGTGGCGATGTTCGCTCCCGGGTGCGGGGACCGACGGCGGGAGCCGGCGGCGGTTCCGGAACAGGAGGGGCCCGATGTGCGCTCCGCAGGGCAGGCTCGCACCCAGGGCCAGCACGAAGGGGACGCCCCGACGGACGCCGGAGTCGTTCGCGTCGAGCCGAACATGCTGCGCGACCTCCAGGTGACGACGGCGGTGGTCGAGAAGAGGCCCGGCACCGAGTCCGCGCCGGTCGTGGGCGAGCTGCGCGTCCCCGACGACGCCTACGCCGAGGTCGCCACGCCGGTGTCGGCGCGGGCGGTGCGCGTGCCCGTCTCGGCGGGCCAGCAGGTCGAGCGCGGCCAGCTCCTGGCCGAGCTGGAGAGCCTCGACCTGGGCAAGGCCCGCGGCGACTACCGGCATGCCCTCGCCCGTGCCGAGCTGGCGCACACGGTCCTCGAGCGCAAGCGCAGCCTGGCGCAGGAACACATCGCCCCGCAGCGCGAAGTGCAGGAGGCAGATGCCGCGCTGCGCTCGGCGGAGGCCAGCCTTGGATCGGCCCGAGATACGCTGCAGGCGATGGGCGCTGCGCCCGGTCAGGACGAGGAGGGCTCCGTCCTTCGGCTGAACGCGCCGATCTCGGGTGCGGTGATCGAGCGGACGCTGGCCCTGGGCCAGGTCGCCCAGCCCGCCCAGACCCTGTTCCGCATCGGCGACCTGTCGATGCTGTGGCTTGTGGCGCACGCGCCGGAACGGGAAGCGGTACGCGTCCCGGCGCGATCCATGGCCCGCGTCGGCATCCCGGCGCTGCCGGGGCAGACGATCGGCGCGCGGGTCCTCCTCGTGGGTAGCCAGGTGGAGGTGGCCTCCCGGACCATCCCCGTCCGCCTCGAGGTCCCGAATCCCGGACGCGTGCTGAGGCCGGGGATGTCCGCCACGGTCTGGCTGCCGATCGGTGAGGGAGCGCCGGTGGTCGCCGTTCCTGCGGCCGCGCTGCAGAGGCTGGATGACCGGTGGTGCGTCTTCGTCCCCCGTCGGACTGGGACGTTCGAGGTACGGACCGTCGGCCGCGGGCGCGACCTGGGAGGCGAGGTCGAGATCGTCTCCGGGCTCCAGGCCGGCGAGACGGTCGTCGTCGACGGCGCCTTCCTGCTGAAGGCCGAGGCCGAGAAGGCCCGCGGCGAAGGGGGCCATCATGACCACCAATGAGGGAGTGCCGTGATCGAGCGCTTGATCCGAGCCTCGTTCGAACGGCCGCTCCTCGCGCTGGTGCTCGTCGGCCCCGGCGTCGCGCTCGGGATCGTCTCCTTGCTGGAGCTGCCGCGCGACGTCTTCCCGGACCTCTCCGCTCCCGTCTTCAACGTCATCGTGCAGGACCCAGCCATGGGAGCCGAAGATCTGGAGGCGGGGATCGCCGTGCCGCTGGAGGTGGCGCTGGCCGGGCTCCCCTCGGTCCGGCGCGTCCGGTCGATCTCGCAGCTCGGCGTCTGCCAGGTCACGATCGAGTTCGAGCCGGACGCCGACTACCACCGCTCGCGGCAGCTCGTCGCCGAGCGCGTGACCCAGGTGGGCGGCCAGTTGCCGCCCGGCACGGATGCGCCCCTGATCTCGAGCCTCACCGGGCGGCTCAACGAGATCTACGAGTTCACGCTCGAGGCCGAGCCGGGCTCCGCGGACCTGATGACGCTCCGCGACCTCGCCGAGTTCGACGTCCGGAACCGCCTGCTCGCCGTCCGCGGCGTGGCCGCCGTGGAGGTCATGGGCGGGCACCTGCGGCAGTTCCAGGTCCAGCTCGATACTGACCGGATGGCCGCACGCGGGGTGACCCTGGACGAGGTCACCCACGCCCTCGACGGCGCCAACGTGAACGCCGCCGGCGGGTTCGTCGTCCAGGGATCGACCGAGTGGGCGGTGCGAGCCGTGGGACGCGCCGCCGGCATCGATGACCTCCGCACCACGGTCGTGGTCGTGCGCGCGGGCACCCCCGTCATGCTGGCCGACGTGGCCGACGTCCGCGAGGAGGCCGCGGTCCGGCGCGGCATCGCCCACCGGCTTCGCGGGGAGGTCGTGAGCGCACGTATCGTCAAGCAGTTCGGAGCGGACACCGTGGAGGTGGCGGCCGGCATCCGTGCGGCCGTCCGGGGGATCCAGGCCTCGCTGCCCGACGGCGTCACGCTCCGCCCCGTGTACGACCAGTCCGAGCTGGTCCGTTCGGCGCTCGGAGGGGTCGGGCGCGCCGTGCTCCTCGGCGCGGTGCTGGTGGTGCTCGTCCTCCTGTTGCTCCTCGGCGACGTGCGCGCGGCCCTCGTCGTCACCCTGACCATCCCCTTGTCCGTGGCGCTGGCCGGGCTGTTCCTCCGGCTAGCGGGCGTCGGCCTGAACACGATGACCCTCGGCGGACTC